>ENA-ORCY01000147-ORCY01000147.1-marine-metagenome-genome-assembly--contig:-NODE-147-length-49118-cov-7.945270_pt1 | contig 49118 bp, 64 predicted proteins | sample MGYA00248634_ERZ508507 | MGnify/ENA primary metagenome ERZ508507 (study PRJEB26178, sample SAMN06266269) | marine metagenome | isolation source: Columbia River Estuary | place: USA:Columbia River Estuary... | reverse complement strand
GGATAGAGCAACAGCCTTCTAAGCTGTGGGTCGGGAGTTCGAATCTCTCTGGGCATACCATTAACCCTAAGGTGGGAAAGGAATAATAATGATTAATAAATATGATATAGAAGATATGTGCGATGAAGTAGCTGATCACGAGACTGAGCATAAGACTGTTAAGCCTACAACTATGTATAGTTATATTGATATGGACATCTATTCTGATAACTTTAAATTTGAATTCAGTATGGAGATCGAATAATGTCAGGTAAAGGTAGCGGTCGTAGACCTACTGATGAACAAAAATATCAGGATAATTATGATAAGATCTTCGGTAAGAAAAAAGAACAAGACAAGAAGGAAAGTAAATGAGTTGTGAAACAAAGCTTAAATGTTTAATTGCCGATAACTTCTTTGGTTATTTTAAGGCGCATGTGTACCATGCCAATGTACAGGATAAAGACTTCAATCAATACCACGAGTTTTTTGGTGAAATTTATGAGTACCTTTATAGTAATCATGACGGCTTGTTAGAACAGTTACGCCAGATGGATGTAATGGTACCGCTATCTATTAAAGACTATATTGATAATTCAGTTATTGATTTAGGTAATAAAGATAAAGACGTAGGTGATATGCTCCAGTCACTATTATCTACTATTGAAATGCTTATTAAAATTTCTCAAGGTCTTTATGAAGAATCTGGTAAAGAAGGCCACGGTGGTCTAGAAACTTTTATAGGTGACTACCTAGTTGGCGTTACCAAATTACGTTGGAAGGTTAAATCATGTCTCAAATAAGACACTACAATTTATTCGCATTACAAGGTGACGCAGATGTTACTGATCAGGAAGTCTGTGATACTCTAGGTTTAGATCCTAACTTGGCTAATACACCTGAGATTAATGAGGCTGCTATTGCCAAAATGTATAAAGAAAATTACAATGGTTATATTGCTCAGGGTATGAAGGAAGAAGATGCCCTAGCAATGGCCCATACACAAGCATCAGGTACCAGAAATGTTATTAAAGAAGCAATGAAAAGAATAGATTAAAAAAAAAATAAAGCCCCTAGCTCAATTAAGAGTTTAGGGGCTTAAAATTTCTTTAGTCAGGTTCAGTATCAAAGAATTTCATTATATCTGATTCTTTAATGTCTTTAACATTAAATCCTCTTCTGTCAAGATCTTTTATGTAGTCCTCAACAACACCACTATCATAGTCATAGTTATATTCACTATCCAGATCTTTAATAATATCCTCAAGTTTAACAGGAGTACCAACTTTAGAAGAAGAGACTACAGGAGGTACCTCACCGCCTTCAGTAATTGAGTCGTTTATGGCTGGCACGTTGGGATTCTCGGCTCTTTGTTTTGCTTTAGCTAACAATGCTCTCCTAGCTTCTTTAGAAGCGTCAGGAACTTTCTTAGGTGCTTCTGCTTCCATAGGCTTAGCTTCTACGACTGCCTTAGGAAGGGGCTTAGAACTCTCAATCATTTCAGAAAGAACAGGTCTTGCGCCGCCAGTAGGCGAGAGCTGGTGTATACCTCCGTAACTAGCGACTTTTAAAAGATGCCTACCAGCTTTTAGCCCTTCTGCTTCTGATGTCTTAGCCCAACTAGAAAGTTCAGCATCAGTAATGCCTTGAATTTCTTCAAATAGCTGTAATAGTTTAGCAAAATCACCTGCGTCTACCGCCATGTTTTTACGTTGACTTTCTACTACTGCTTCTGGAGGTATCCAGGAGTAGTCTTGGGCTTCTAACAAAAGCTCCTCCATCTGCGCTACTTTCTTTTTCCAGTCTTCCTCGGTTCTAGGCAAACCTCTTGCATTTAACTTACCCATGTATATATCTTTATAACTACTGTTAGGCAGATATTGGTAAAATATACTATCAAAGAAACCACCCATTGCTTCGTATTCACCTGCAGAACCAATACCTACAACGCCTTTAGTTCTAATTAAAGCTAATTCACTTGCCTTTGCTTCAGCATAGCCTCTAGCGATATCTCCATTAGTCTTTGCCATTCTTTTGACAGCCCTTGGGATCGCAATATTGTTATAAGCATTACGATAAATAAGAGAACTACCTCCAGTAGCGATACTCGAGTCGTGAACCCAAGAGATAGGCCTAGGTTGTGGTCTATTCGAATTAACAAATAAAGTAGAAAGAGTTACCATACCCGCATCAATAGCCTGTGTAGGCATAACAGCTGCTTGTTTCGATAACGAGCTGCCAGCATATGTATAATAAGGTTTATACGTATCTGTTCTTTTGTCATAAAAACTTCTAACTGGTTTATGAGCAGTAGGTTTTAATCCCATCTTCTTTTTAGGAATAGATTTAGTAACAAAGTTACCATCACTATCTCTAACAGAAAAGTCTATTGTTTCTACTTCATTAGCTAGGTATTTAAAGCCGTATTGATCTGTAACGTAATTATTGATATTAGTATTTTTACGAACAGTAGTCATACCTGTTGAACTAATTAATACATCATCGCCAGTAATACCTTTGTAAATAATTGGCTTGTTGAGCATAGCCATGCCATAACCAAGTCCATTCAACTTTCTTACTGATTTAGAGTCTACTGCTTTTCTAAGAACTTTTTCTAAAGAAATGTTGGCGTATGCAGCAGCCTCTGATAAGGTTCCAAACTCAGGTTGCAAATGTTTTACAAACAACGGCTCAATATTTGTGGCCGATAAAACATCTTCAAGAAAACCTTGAAACATACCAGCATCTTTTGAATAAGATACCTGCATTAGAGGTGCCTTGAAGAACTCACCAGCCATTAAATGGAAATCATTATCATAAACTAACGGTAACTCTGCAAAAAATGCGCTAAAGGCATCTCGTTTTTCTTTATTATTAACGGTTAACTTATTAGTTTCCTCAATAAAGTTAGCCATAGTCTCATCCCTAAGATCCCTTAATGGTTTTTCTTCATTATATCTTTTAGATCTACCAAGTCTATCGGCGGTTGTAGGAATGCCATGTTGAAAGGCCTGGAGAAACAAACCGCTTTGAGTTCCATCACTAATACTAGTGTGTGTTACCCTTCTAGGTAATTTTTTAGTTGCAAGGTTACTATTATCATTTCTTAATTGAAATAAATCATCCCATAACGCTGCGTTAGCTAAGAATTCTCCCTTAGGGATTGCTGCTAAATATCTTTTTACGTTATTATGGTTATCGTTAGTATCACCCTCTGGATCTGTTAAATACTCTTGGTATTCCTTTCCAAGGTCTGCTAGCTTATTGGCGATTTTTAAGTCATATAACTGAATTAAATCTCTATCTGGTAGCTTAAGTATATCATTCCTAGGCTCAACAGCGGTATAATAAATAAGAACCGAATCAACCATAAGACCAAGAGCACCTAGCTCACTAGGGTCTAAGGCAACAAGTTTGTTGTGACGCTCAACACCATTCTCTTTAAAGATTGGTACTGACTTTTCTTTTAATGACTTAATTTTTTCATCTGAGAAAACAGACTCACCGTACACTGTATCTCTCTCTGCAAAGTTAAGAATGTCCCTAATCATATCCTTTGAACCCATAAAGTCAAGATCAAAACTGTTGGGGAAGTATCTATGATTAACAATTGAGTGCATAAACTCTGCAAACCTAACACCTTTAGCTCCTTGGATTGCCTCAAGAACCATAGCTTTTTGCTTGATTATGTTACGCATAATTTGATTAGCAGAATCTATAGGACTCCAGTTAATTCTTTTGGTTTCGTCCTTTGGAGGTTGTTGATTATTCTTTATTTTATTATAATCTTTTTTAGAAAGACCATAATGTGCTGCCATAAAGTGAGTAGAGTATACTCCATCTTTGAGGCTATCAACCATATATTCAGGAGAAAGAACTGCTGAAATAAACCTATCAAGGATAGCAACGTGGGAGGGTAAGTACACATAAGGAACACTACCCTGAATGTCTTTTGCTGCTTCTGCCTTAGACATATCTAGGTCTTGACCAACTAAGCTCTTACTGGTTAAGGATTTTTTAGTTGTAGTCTGAGGAGAATTAATAGCTGAACCTGAAATTGCAGGAGTTGTTCCAGAAGATCTACGACCTAGTGCATTAGCTGTAACCCTAGCTACATCACCTACTCTCTTAGCCATTTGTTTTGAATAATCAGTAGGTAAATATTGTAAATTACCTTTTGAGTCTCTATTCAGTAGGAAAGAACCTTGTTGGATCTCAGCCTCAACAAAAGTTGCCGCTAGCTCTTCAAAGAAAGATGGGTTAGGGGTTTCTAAACCAAGAGTTTTAGCTATGTTTTTTGAGAAGTGAGTTATACTTTGAACAAGGTTATCGTAGTCAACTGCACCAGTGGCTGGGTCAACCACTAGGTCTTCCTCAAGCTCTTTCTTTGCAGTGGGTGTTTGAGATAGAGCAGCATTACTTGCAATACCTACTATGTCTGCAATTGATTGCATCTCACTATCGTTAAAACCAGAGTCGGCCATGATAGCAAAGCCCTTTGCCCTACGCTCACCATTCTTTCCTGGTTCAAAAACATTACTGTCTGTAGACAATAGGTTACGTCTGGCTTGAGAAGAAATATATTGAAGAACAGGAGCAGCTCTGTCAGCAGCGTTTTCAATTTCTGTTTCGGTATTACTGTAACGAGGTCTTTCGTTAGGAGTTAACAGATCAGAAATGGTATTAGCCTCTCCTAATATATTACTAGCGGCCTTATTAAAGTCACCAAGCATTCTTTCACCAGTAATTGGATCAACAACATCCTGCATAGCTTCAAAGCCAGAAGTCATATCTCTATTTCTTCTTTGTTCCTGTTCATATTGTTGGGCGTAGTCACCTTCTATGATTGGAACATTAGGGTATGCCATTTGTTCAGGGGTTAAATAATCACTATCTAAGTTAGCAGGGTCTGGCATTGTTCTTTGCCTAGCAGCTAAAGGACTAGGGTCTAGATTAACAGCAGACTGTACCATTGACTCATTGATAACTGCTGGATTAACAGCTGGTGGAGGAGCCATTGGCCTATCCATTACTTGCTGTCTAGGGTCAGGAATTACAGGAGTGTACTCTTGTAATTGCCTATTCGCTTCTTCTCGACTACCTTCTTCAGGTAAAGGTGTTTCGCCGTAGCGACTATCCATTGTAGCTTGATCTACTGCTGGGGCTTGCGGGACTTCTACTTTGCCAGCACCAGGTGCCGTCCTGACTGGCTTTTTTCTAAATAGCATTATTTTATTCCTTATTTAAACTAGAAAATAGTTCCTGTAATTGATCATAAGTTTGAGGAAATGAACCAATAAGAGGTGCCGCCCTTGCAAGTTGTTTACCTGCTTGTTCGTAATTACCTTCTGAGATTGCTCCACCTGCTCTAACAAACCTATCCCCCCATGCTACAGGAGCAATATTACTCTTAGCTGTATCATAGGCCCATCCTGCTACCGTAGAACGATCGTTAGCTGGATTCATAGCATCATATATGCTTGTTGTTTTTCTGTCATATAAAGGCGATATAGCGTCTACTAATACCTCACCCTTACCTAATAAACCTGAACCATATATAGTTCTTTGTGCATTTTTAAATAGTCCATTAATGTATGGGCTATCTTCTCCGTATGCGAGTTGGTCTTTTAATCCCTGCCCTAAGGCAGACACTGCAAGAGCACCAACCATAACCGAGAAGGCTGAGTATCTCATACCTACATTACCATTTTTAATGTAGTCTTTATACAACCTTGGTAACACTGATGTCTGATAAGCAGCAATATACCTAAGCATAATAGTAAAGATTCTAAACCTAGGGTCGTTGTAGTACTTAGGTATGTTGTGGATCTGAGGGTTGGGAACGTTAGAATCAACCATATTGGCAATGCCTGTTTGAATATTTTCTACAAACCTTTCAAAGTCAGGATCCAAATCCGCTTCAAACGTACCAACTTTATTTTGTCTTTTTAGGACAAGAAGGTCATACATTCTACCTAGGTTCATACTCTCATTAGGCCTTTTCTTCAGGTACCTCACAACAGTAGGTATATCTACGCCAAAAGATTGCAGTTCTTTCAATGATTGCATTTGAAAATTAGTTAAGTCCTTACCACTCTCTAAAGACTCTTTAGGTAAATCTCTTATTGCTTCAACATAAGATGCAATACTATCTGAAGCTAAACTTAATGCTGCCAATCTGGTTGCATCAGTTGTTTGCTTTAGACCAGTAATTTTAGCAAATAATGACATTACATTTCTCAAGCTACTATCAGCATACTCGAATCTAGATTCCGTGTTAAAACCTTGCTCTGAAAAGCCAAGACTATGAAACAAAGTTCTACCTATATTTTCCAGATAGAGCTTATCTATTTTATCTAAAAGTTTATTTTGCTCTTTAGAACCAAACTCAGTGTTTAAAATTTCTTTTTCTAAACTATCAATAGTAGCTTTTAACCTCTGGTCTTTGTTCTTAATTGCTAAATTGTTAAGCTTTACTAGGCTTAAGCTCCAATTTACAAAGGAGTTACTATGCGCAAACACATCATCACCTATTTCGGCAAATAAATTTTTAGACCATAGCTGCAATTGGTCATTTACCTTTTCACCTCTAGTTCCTAATAAAGAAAAAGGTAAATCAACCATTCCAGATATCCCTGCTTTACCTAGCATAGCTAACATGGTCATAGTACTAAAGAAAGCATTAGTATTTTTTAATACAGGCAAACTTTCTAAAGTATTATATTCACCTTTTGCCATATCTACAAAGTCTTTTAATTCTTGTAAATACTTTTGGTATTCTTCTGGAGTTTTGAACTCACCTGCTTGATAGGCTTTGTCCGCTAACTTAAATAAATTAGCACCGTTCTTGCCTAAGAACCTGTTTGCAGCTGCTTCAGAAACAATTCTTTGTTTTATATCCTCTAAAGACTGAAAGAAATCTTTTTCAAAAATATTATTTAGCTGTTTATCTCTAAACAAACCTGCTTCTTCTAAAATCTTAGAAGAATTTTTTATTTTGATTGTGTCAGGAGATGTAAGATCGTCAACAATCCTAGTTGCTCTTCTTCTAGTTCCAGAGGTATTTGCCTCTCTATTTTCTTCCTTAGCTAATGCCTCCTCTTGTTTGATTAAAGCCTCAGTTAGTTTTTCTACAACCTCATTTTTATTTTTGTTAAGCTCATAGACGTTAATGCTAGGCCTAAACAAAGCGTTATCATCATCTATCTGAGAAGGGTCAGCGTTATTTTCAGCGGCTAATTTTTTAACTGCCCTACTTAACTGCCTCATTTCATTTCTATAAATAGTTAATTCTCTAAAGTAAGGATGTTCTGTTGGTAGATCTTCACCTTTAGACCAATAATTATTTACAGCATCTAAAACAACACTACTAGCTTCTTGCACAGAAAGCCCCAAAGACTTAGCTAAATTTTCTGAGCTAGTATGCAGCTCTGTAAGCCGTCCTAATTCTCTTCTCTTAAATGAAGTATAAAAGTCACCAGGTATAACACCAAGTTTACCAATAAGAGAACTTATTTTAGCCTTATACTCTAGTAAGTTACCATTTTTATCAAATAAGTTACCTGTCATTTGGCTAACATGACCCTTTAACAATCTAAATGGGCTTGTAACTATGTTGATAAGGCCCTCTTTGTTGGCCATTTTAGGTGCCTCTGTTGCATCCTTGGGTGCTCCTTGACTCCAATCATGCGCATCGTTTTCAATATCTAATGCAACATTGAAAGTGTTAAATTGTCTATCTGAGCCTTGATTCTCTTGCTCCCACCTAGACCTAAGCTCTGCCTGAGCCTGTTGAATATCATCAAATTCTTTGGTAGTCATTTCATGCTTATCAATAGCCGCATGGAGTTTAGCACCGTAAACGGCTTCACTAACGGTTTTAAAACCGCCACCTATAACACCACCTGCTATAAAAGATTGGACTAGATTTTTACTAAAATCTCTTTGGAATCTAGCGTCCAAATTCCATTGACCAGCAGCACCAATCATTTCTAATGCGCTCTGTGTTGTCTCAGTTAAACTTTCTCCAAAACCAGAAGTGCCAATCCTATATATGGCGTTGGTAGCAAAGTCTATTATTCCTTTTTGGGATTTAGCGAAGGCTGCACTGAATGATGTTGCAGCTATAATTTCTTTTTTAGTAGCATTAATAGCCATCTCTCTTGCAACATTTAATGATATAGTGTTACCAGACTTTTCAACTAGTGCTTTGGCTAAATTTTCTGTGCCCTTTTTAGTAAGGACACTCCCAACTTGTTTACCAAGTACAAGACTTAAACTTAACCTATCAAGCACAGCAGCAGTAAGACCAAAAGTCCCTGCCATTAAAGAATCTTTACGATCATCTGGCTGATCAGCATATATACCACCTATATAATAGATAGCACCAGGTAAAACAGAAATACCAGCAGCAGCAAATGCAGGAGAACCTAACAAACTAGCTGCACCGCCAGCAGCCATACCACTAAATAAAGGAACCATTGCTGCAACGTTATTTATAAACCATGAGCCCGTATCAGCTACTGCAGAGAAAGGATTGCTAGTATCAATATCTTCGTAGTCAGATAAGAACGTAGGAAGCTCTGACAAATCTAATGCAGCTCTTGTTTGCATTTTCCTAGCTTGCTTAGACAAATAATCCCACTTGTTTTCGTCACCAATGATTTCTAAGACACCACCCACACCTTTAGTAAAAGAGGTAGCAGAGCTATTAACGGCAGAGTATATTTGTTCTATACCTCTTGCTTCATTCATGATATTCCTATCACTAGGTAATTCACCAACATTACCAACTAGATTTTTAGGGGTTAACGCTGCATAAAGTAGCTTAGATTTTTCTTGCTTTAATTCTTTTTCAAATTCAACTCTACTGGCATCAGAGATATCTTCTTTTGTTAGAATCACATTAAGCTCTTCAATCCGTTTAGCTGCCTCAATAGCTGCTTCATGACCCACAGACTTTTTAAATGCTGCGAAGTCAGCAGGAGTTGCAACGGTCAATGATGGGGAAAAGGTAACTCCTTGTGATTTATCGTAGGCTCTGCTCTCTGCAGCTAAAGCTCTTATTGGATCATTAGCATCGGCATCACGAAACATATTTCCAATTGAATCGTACAGCAGCCTACTATCTAATGTTGCAGGGTCCGTCTTCATGGTTGGTGCTTGCATACCAGTAGTGACTAAGGTCTTACCTATATCTTCTCCAAAGGCATTAACCTTCCTAGCTAAGGTTCGGTCTGGATAGGTAGGATCAGGTCCTTCAGTTTCTAGCCTATTAAACTCACCAACCTCTGAGAGCCTATTAACAAACTCTTGCTCACGGCTTCCTTTATAGGTACCTGGAACAACCATGCCAGCTCTAATTCTAGCCTTTTCAGAGGCATCAAACCCTAAAGTTCTATATCTTTCACCGTCTACTACATCTGTGTCAGCATCATAACTAACAGAGGAACCTACGGGTTTCCCATCAATAAATTTTACCTGTGATCCAGGATCTTTTTTATCATCTTCTTCTTTCATAGATTCCTCTTGTTTATGTTATATGGAGTTTAGCGTATGAGTCTTAAATACGCAGACAAAGGACTTTCACCTTCTCTACGAGCCAAGGCTGCTGTGAGTCTTTCTTTATTATTAGGTTTTGCAACCCATTTGCCATAGTCTTTAACTAATTTTTCAACCTTCTGATCTAAATTACCTCCAGCAAGTTCTTGCCTTATTAGGTTATTTGCATCAGAACTCATAGGATTCCCAACTTTATCAGTAAAATACTTTTTATAACCAGGTTTTAATTCTACTACAGAGGATGTGTATAGAGCAGAATGATACTTATCTATATATTGTGCTTCATTTTCTTCACTAGGGTCATATTGACCTATGGCTCTCATAGCACTTGCAGACATATTACTTAGGTCTCTGGGTTGAATGTTTGAATTAAAGACTTCCATAGCCTGAACCACAGAAATTGTTTTTTCTGCGAGGGCACCGGCTATTTGGGTAGAATTAACTTTAACGTTATTTCCTGCAATGAGGGGCGTGATTGTATCTGTAATAGCCTTTTTACCAACGCCTGTTAATCTTGCGTAATCATCTGTTGTCATTGCATATGGTACTCTAACAAGTCCAAAAGTGCCATCGGGTTTTTGCATTTCTCGGAAGACGTTACCGTCTTTATCAACACGTACAGCTTGGGGTACACCGCTGATTATACGAATATCTGGCTTAAGACCAGGTTCTTTCTCTCTTGTCTCTAAGTTTAAACGCTTTGCTAGATCATCTTGCATAAGGACTCTAAGAGCGAGGTCTGGTTGTCTTGAGTTCTTAACAAATTGATTGTAAGCTTCTTCACGAATTCTTGGATCGATCTTTGTAGAAGCAAGTGCATTAGTTAACAATGTTGAAATGCTTTCATCTCTTTCTCTAAGATTTGTATATTCCTCTCGAAGTTGACTTCTTTTTTCAGCATTAAGTGTTAGATTAAGCTCTATCTCTTTTTTCTTAAGATACTCGTTAAATCCTCTATCTTCTTTATTTAGTTCTCTTTGTAAAGCTCTTTGTTCTTCTCCAAACTTTCGGATTAAAGCCCTGTTTTCTGCGTCAACAGCTCTTACTTCTGCCCTATCTTCACCCTCTAGGGTCCTAATTTGGGATACAGTAGCGTCATAAATTTTTTCTTTTCTTTCCTGCTCTGCCTGTTGCGCTTTAGCTTTGGCTGCTTTTTCACTTGCTAATCTCTTTTCAGCAGATTGCATTGCGTAAATACCTGCGTACTTAAGTGAACCTCCAATAGAGCCTCCAGAGATTAGGCCTCCTGCAAGGAGAAGACCAAACCTAATAAACTCAGCACTAGTGAACATTTCACCAAAGCCTTTAGACAAGCCTTCCCAGAAAGTTGTAGGTAAATCTTCTTTTTCTTGTACTGGTTTATTTATATCCTTAAGACTTTCTTGTAAACTTTTAATTAAAGGTAAGTTAGCTCTTGAAGCTTGACCTAATAAAGAAAATCTATTTTGATCTTCAGGGCTTAACTTCTTTACAGCAGAAGTTATTCCAGCATCTACTTCCTTACTGTCAACATCAATTTGACCATTAGGTACTTCAGCATGTAATCCTGGATCAGTTACTGGCGGCGGTACTTGTGAGCCAGCATAGGCTCCTCCATTGTCAGACCTTTCTTTAGCGGCTGCTACAGCTTCTTCAACAGAGTTATACGATTTGTATTTATCTGCTCCTGCTTTTAAAGCATTGGCTATAGCTGTGTTTTCATCTACAATTTTACCATTCCACAATGAGGGAATGTTAGTAGGTGCTCCGTTATTTAAACTAGGATCTGTAACTGTTATAGAAACCTCTGTTGATGTTGTGCCATCAGGGTTAATTATGGCTGGCCCACCATCATGAGCTATTAGCCTTAATTGCGACAATGCTTGATCAACTGTTTGCCCATTGTTAACTGCTAAAGGATCTGGTATTAATTTTTCATTTGAGGCCTGACCAGGTAATGGTAAGTTTAATTGTTTTAGAGCATCATATATACTTTGATCTGTACCTAAACGAGGAATTTCTTCCATTGGCATACTAACACTAGGCCCTGATACGGGAACCTTTTCGTTAACCTTTGTATCTACTCTAGAGTAAGGGTCAGTGCTTGAAAGATAATCTAAAGCTGTTTTGTTCTGAAGATTAGGATTAGTATCAATAGCACTTTTAGATAATGAATAACCTAGTGGAGCATTTGGTTGTGATCTTCTTACGTTATCATAACCCGTAGGCCCTACAACCCATGCTTGATTAATCATATTATCATCAATAGAATCAGGTGCAACTCCTTTACTAATAAGTTGCCTACGAATAGATTCTTTATAAGCATCCCTATATTGCTCTTGCACAGCAGGATCTTTATAATCCATTCCTGCTAACTTAGGGTTGACCACAATTGCATCTTCCCTAGCTGCATCTGTCATTTGGTACAAACCAAAAGCAGAACTATCTTTATTTTTTGCCAAAGGATCGTTACTAGACTCTCTTTGTATTACCTGGGTATCGGTTAAACTTCTAGTTTGTGGTACTGGAACTCCTGATTGTACAGGAGGTACATCTACCCTACGAGGGTCTTGTTTAGCAAATGATTGTCTTGCATCTAATGCTACCTTATTAACTTGTTGTTGTGCCTTAGCTTGGTCAGCAAGTAATTTAGCTCGCTCTCTTTCTAATTTGAGAGCGTCCAATTGCTGTCTCGTGGACAGTGGTCCGTCATCATACATATAATTATCCTCGAAATAGTTTCCTGCCAAGATACAAACCAGCAAGAGTAAAACCGATAGGACCGAGTGCTGCTAATGCCGCACTACCTCCTGCTCCGAGCGCACCAGCTCCTGCTGTAGTAGCAGCAACAGGAGCAGCTGAGGCTAAAGGTGCTGCAACTGCAGCCGTTGGAATACCAGAACCGGCTAACACACTATTTAATGCGGTTTGTGATCCTATAGCGCTTATTCCAGGGGCTACAGATGCGCCTTGTATTGCACCTGCTGTTGTTGGTATTGCAGAACTAATAGCCGCACTCGCTGATGGAGCTGCACTAGCCGCTTTAATACCAGCATCAAGTCCTGCAGCAGTGGCCTCGATACTTTTATTAAATACCATACTATTGATTTGTTGATCCATAGCGCTAGGGCCTAAGGGTGCGGGAGTAGGCTCACCAGCAGAAGATTTAACATTAGCACCCATAGGAGCACCAACATCTTCTTTTGCCCATGCCCAATAGTCTTCCTTGTTAGGGTCTTTCATAATTACTTACCCCCACCCGTGGCTTGTTGCCTAGCAGGGTTACCATAAATAGTGCTAGCATATCGGCTGAGAGCCTGATACGGTGCATCGACTAGCTGTTGATCAATGGTTCTTTGCTGACCGCCTAAGTTAGCTAAACCTGAAGCACCTCTAGAAGCAATATCACTACCAGCACCAACAGAACTACCTAATGCTTGTTCAGCGGCAAGTCTGTTCTGGAACATTTTGTTTTCATAATCAGCATCTACAGCGGCTAACTTACCAACAGTATCGGCGTTCTGAGCACCCTGCATAACAGCTTGACGAGCAGAACCCAGTGTACCTTGTTGACCAAAACCAGTATTTAAACTAGCAACATTCTTTTGTGCCTCGTTAACAATGTTTTGTTTCTGAGCAGCTAGAACTTCAGCGCTAGGTGCAGTTGCTAGGTTGGACAATCTATCCTGTTGTTGTTCAAGAGCTGATAGGCCACCAGTAGTAGCTTTCTCAATACCTGAAGCACCTGTAGTAAAAGCTCTTTCCTGTAAATCTGAAACACCAGCAACTTTATCTAATGCACCTCCACCGTATAATCTTTCTGCTTCGGCCCCTACTTTTTGGATAGATGGTCTCATCCATTCAGGAATAGTCTCTACGGTTTTATTAGCTTCACCTCCACCACCGTAACGCTTACTAACCTTTAATTTTTTAAATGACATTTGTTCTTTCTCCTATTATAAGTCTTTCCGCATCACGGTATACACTTCTTTAAAGCCAGGTATTTGTTTAGGTAGGATCTTAGCCCAACCTTTACGTCCCCATTGTTCTATTGCTTTACAATTATTATCTCTAGCAAATTGCTCTACAATATAATATTGATCAGCCCACTCAGACCAGTCAACACCAGAACAGGCTATGATATGTAACGTCCTATGAGTAGCATAATCAAGGAACTGGGTTAGACCAATCCCTTTCAGTTCATTTTCATCTGACATGAACGCCCATAATTGGGCATCATAGTTAATTATCTTTTTAAAATAATCCATTAGAGTAGACTCACCAACCCCATGATCTAAAGATTTTTTTAGATAAGAGGAGATAGTAGGCCAATACTCTAGCGCCTGTTCCGGTGTCACTAGTATTGTTTTCATTTTAAAGTTCCTTAATAATTGCTTTTTGCTCATCCCAACCTAGTTTAGGTATCAAAAGCTCAAGCAAAGGATTTTCCATATTTAATGATTGTCCAAAAGGAACATTAAAGGTTGCCCTAGGTCTTTTATTCCTAGCAATATCCTCTAAAGTAAACCATGACCCTACTATAACTGTATACTCATTAGTCAGTTTATCATAGGAAATTTCATGTACCTTATGATACTTAGTTACAGAGGTATCAGGTAAAGTTAAATCATATTCTATATATCTCATTTTATTGTCCAGTACTAATACCTTGGGCTGCTAATGCGCTCATTAAATTGTTCCATTCAATCCTACCAACAATACCATTAGGGTTAAAAAACTCGATAATAGCAAAACCATTCGCACCTCTGCCTCCACCTCCACAGCCTTGTTGGTTGCCTGACGAAGACCCGCCGCCGCCGCCAGCACCATAACCAGTACCGTCTTTACCTTTCATTGTAGCAAAGTTGTAAGGAGCATAGATACCTCCATCTCCCCCTACACCGTAACCAGTAGTGTTACCGCCTTTACCTCCAGGCTGAAAATAACCTAAGTCACCAGAGCCAGAGCTACCATTTGTAGTAGTACCTAAACCGCCAGCTCCTGGAGAATCCCCTGAAACATACGAAATAGGGCCTATAGCACCTTTACCGCCGAAAGCATAGAAATAACCCTCTGGTACACCTGCTACATAAGTGTTTCCGCCATCTGCACCATTACCTCCTGCAGACCTATTAAGGTTACCAGAGGTTGGACCATTAGGAGCACCAGCACCACCAGATCCTACACTTAGATAAATGTATTCTCCTGGAGTCATGTTATGCCATGTCATAATAGACACACCACCGCCACCACCACCATCTCCGGACTCACCGCCTTCATTATAGGAGGCAGTTGCACCCGCACCTCCCCCTCCCCCACCGATTAACACTAATCTCATGGAAGTAAAGTCTTCAGGTATATAAACGATATATGCTCCAGGCCCATACTCTGTTGTTGTTCCAGATAGTCTTGAAAGATCAATAGCACCAGCACCTAGAGTACCTGAAAAAGTGCCTGTTGCTCCTGTAATGTCTCCTGAAAAGAAGCCACTTGCGGCACTAATGTTTCCAGAAAATGAACCGGTAGCTGCAATCAACTCACCAGAAAACGTTCCACTAGCTGCTTGTAAGTTGCCACTAAAGGTTCCAGTAGCTCCAGATAAGTCACCGCTAAATGTGCCAGAATTTCCGTACAAAGGTGCTGTCATATAAACACCAGGAGGTATTGTTTTACCAGTAACAGGGTCTGTAGTATAGGTAGCCTGAACAATTAGTGGAGCTATTGGTGGTTGATTTCCAGCTATTTCTTCCCAATGTGATGGGGTTTGATCAGGCAATGCAGAGTTATTAAAGTTCCTTTTTGATCGATATACTAAATCAATAAGTAAATCATTGTTGTAAAATCTAACCAGATCATTTATACTATAATCAACAAAAGGTTGCCAAGTAGGGGCATTATCTACATCCGATTGAGTAAGACCATAAGCTGATAGGTAAGAAACTGCAATATCAGGAGATACCACAGAGAAACTATCAGCTCTAACAATAAAAGAACTTGTTGGTGTTCCATTATTAGCCTCGCTAGCTAAGCCAAAACCAGATACATAACCATTGTTATCAATTTTTACGGTATACTTACCAAACAATTGGCCTGTTTCAGTAGCCCTTGCAGTAGCTTCTGTTTGAATAGCAAGAGTATTAGTCCCAGATTCTGCTTGTAGCGTACTTATTGATGTTGCTAAAGAGCCTTCGACTCCTACTCTAGTTTCAGTTTCAGTACGGATTGCCGCACTTAAACTAATAAAATTATTATCTAAGGAAGAATATAAATTACTAATGTTTGAAGCTATAGACTCTAACTCAGTAGTCCTTGTATTAGACTCTTCTACAATAAGTGAATTAAGGTTTGATAAATTAAAGTCAGTATATTGAGTTAAACTTGATGTCAATGAATTGAAAGTAGAAGCTGCTGATTCATCTGCAGCTGTTCTTGCTGATGACTCGGATATAATAGAAGCATTAAGTTCGTTTACTCTTGTGTCTAACTCATTAGTAAGAGAAGAAGAAAGTACATCTACGGTATATGCAATAGCCTCATCTGCTGAAGACCTAGCCAAAACCTCTGACTCAATAAACGCATTGGACTGAGCAACTTTACCATCAATTGTTTCACTAAACCCAACAGATAACGAATTGATACTAGAGGTTAAAGATTCAACATCTGTAACCCTTGCAATAGACTCATCAATAATTAGCGCATTTGTACTTGAAATATTACTCTCAAGACTAGCCGATAAGCTCGTAACTGACGATGCAAGAACCTCATTCTCTGCAGTACGGGTTGTAATTTCAGTCTGTACTAAGGCATTTAAATCTGTTAAATCAGTACTTAAGCTAGAGTATACTGTGTCTACTTGAGTAGCTACTGCTTCTACTGCAGAGGCTCTTGTCGAAGACTCTGATAAAATTAGGGCATTTGTATCTGAGATATTACTATCAAAAGTAGATATTACAGTGTTGATAGTTTCAGCAAGAGCTGAGTCACTGTTAACCCGAGTTGTTGCCTCTGCTTCTACAAGTGCAATAAGATCTGCTTGGTTAGTAGATACAGTAGAAAGGAAAGTATCTACTGCATTACTTATAGCAGTAATATCTCCAGCATTGTTTGAAACATTTGTTTCTAGATTACTAATTGCAAGAGCTTGTGCCGCTACTGCTCCTGCAATGCTATCATACTGACCAATAAGTTGCCAATAAGTATTATCCGTTGGCAAGTTACCTGTTGTTTCTAGAAGCGCCCTATAGATAGATCCATCATATTTAACAATATTACCTGGTTGATATGTTTCTGTTGGAACATAGTCAGGCGTACCTACTAAGTCACTAATATCAGATTGGATGGTTGCTATAACATCGCTTATATTACTAATACTAAGGTCAACACTTGATAATTGAGTATCTATATTATCTTTTGCAGACTTAATTCTAGAATTAACAGAGTCTAATAAAGTATCTGGGCCATCAATAAGGTTAATTCTATTGGCAAGGTCTGAATATAATTGGCTAGAGGTTATTTGGTTTTCAAGTATACCTAATAACTCATTAACATCTGTGGATTGAGATTGAAGATTAGCAAGCCCTAAAGTAATAATATCTAAGTCAATTACCTGTTCTACATGAGGTACCCACACATTTGCAGGCTGTAAGATACTAGCTTGAAACTTAATTTGCCTACCACCAATTACACTATACCACAGCTTATGTGTATTTCCAAAACCTTCTGTTTCAAACCAAGTATAATCTGCTGGATTGTTATTTGGAGTAGTTGAAGATGAGTTGTAAATACCATAAAATACCCTATCAACTGAAGATGTAGATATATTAGTACCTGTATTATCATCTGCATATCTTATATGTATATATTGGTATTTAAAGCCAACAATATTATTTTCAGAATCATATAAGATTCCATTGCTATAATTTAAGGTACCATTACCACCACCGACTCCAAGGCCGTTAAGAGCGATATTAAACAGAAAGGAATCTAAATCCTCATTACCAGTAACTGGTGGTGTTAAACTCATAGTTATCTCCTATCCGATGGGTATACATCAATACCTATTAAAGCTAATCTCCAATAGTCATCACTACTGATTTTATAATTAAGTAATCTGCCACTGGTTCTTGGGTCTACTTTATAACCTTGATTTCTTTCATTGTTAGGTAAGAATTCAAACACATCTCTTCCACTTGTATTAGACCAATCAGGATCTAATACATAATTATTTTGGCTAGTAACTGTAATGTTAATTGAAGAATCAAGAGGTACTTTATCAAATATAGGAGTAATTGAACTCATAAATAAACTACCAAGAGTATCTCCTGAGTTTAATTTTTCTCTTGCCACAAACGACTCATAGTTAACAAAGTCATAACCATCCCACATTTGGTATCCTTCATCTACAACAAAAGAATAGTTACTATTATTTAACATAACCAATCGTTCGTCTGAGTAAGCAAAACCATTTGAAGTAGAATAAGTTTCAAATATAGAAACAATATTAGGTAAGTCCCTTATTGTCCATGTATTGTTTTTATAATTATAGATTAGAGCTTCATTACAAAGACTATTAGAACCTTTAGGATAACAAACCCAGATCTCACCCGCCTTAGAATTTTTCTTTACAATTACTTTATCCGATTTACTTTTATTTAAATTATTAAAGAAGTAATCCTTAATTCTAGTGTTTGCAACAGACTCAATACCTCCTGAACCGCTATGAATATAGATATCGTTTCTATCTACAACAAAGTGTTTGCCTTCAAACTCAGCAAAACAGCCTTGGCTCAATATGCCATTACCTTTAGCATATGGTTGTAATCTTGTACCATTATTAATAGACAATACATGGATACTATCTGATGAATAAATATACATATTACCTCTAAGCTCACCCATATCTAATATAGGTGATGTGGAGTTTATTTCAAATTCATCTGCAGTATCGGTCGTTAAACCTGGTTGCCATACTGTTGGAAATTGTCCTGTTGCTGCTTGAACAGAAATTCTAATTGTTGAGGGCGCATTAACTATTGTACCATTATCGTTAATAGTAAGGTTTGCGGCAACAAGAGAATAACCAAGAGGTTTAATTACCTCAGCAGTTATCTCCATGCCTGTAATATAATTCCATCCAGGTAATTCTTGAGGCTCCGTTCCTGCAACTAGATCACCATGTAACATATACAAGGGTGTTGATTTACTATTATTAAACACTACTGCATAACCACCATTAAAGTAAGTAGTATGCCAAACACTATTATCATATTTAAGATCTGAACTATTTAATAGAGGAGAAGATGTATTACCTACAGAATCTACCCTAACAATGTATCCATCTTTAAAATAAATATTATAACCAATACTAGGTTTTCTCCAGTGCATACCATATTCGATAGTTGAAGGAGTCCCTATCACCTGATACATAGCCTCACCTGTAATAGTCTCTACAGATTCATTATTAAATCTTACATTCCTACCGTCAGTAAAAGCATTTTCCGGTAGCAATATGGAGGGTATATCTTTAATAATACCTGCTCTACCTAAATTCAAAATCTGTTTGGTTGGCATAACTGCTCCTTATTTATTTATACATTTTCTTTAACAAACATTTTAACTAGAGCGCCAACAATATCTGAACGCACAACATCGTCAACTGTAAATTCAATTACTGGAATCTGAATATTATTTTTATCGCATAATTTAGTAAACTTAGTAATACCGTTTCCATTACTAACATCGGACTGAGACGCATCTCCCGATAAAATCATTTTAGAGTTTTCACCTAAACGAGTAGTAATAGCTTTAATTTCATCAAATGTTAAGTTTTGAGATTCATCGATGATTACTAAAGAGTTTTCAAATGACCTACCTCTAATGGTTTCTAAGGGTTGCATTTGAATTGTTTTCTTACTTACTAAATAATCATATTTAGTTTTACCAAATCTATTTTCTAATACTGAAGTAATAGGCATTAACCAAGGTGATAGCTTTTCCTCAACAGTCCCTGGAAATGCACCTAATGTTCTACCCGTAGGCACATTAGCTCTACTTAATATAATATAATCGTAACCACCTTTTAAAAACATTTGGGCTACTTTACTAGCTGAACAAAATGTTTTACCAGTTCCAGCTGGCCCTAACGCTACTGTAATTTCAAATTCACTTATAGCATCTAGAAGCATCTGTTGGTTACGAGTCTTTGGTTGGAAATGAAATGACCTATCTTCTCTAACCATACGTTCATTGCGTTGTTTGTTGTTTCTTTTCAAGATTATTCCTATTAGGTACCGCCTCAGAATACGATGCCAGGCTTATAATGCGTCTTACCTGACTCCTTAGTTGCTGTCAACTCTTGGCCTTTAAGGTCATTCTCGTTGTAAGCCACATGAACCCAACCACTGTCAGGCACTCCAGGCTTATAAAACTCTAGTATTAACTGTGTAAATTTAAAATTATCTTTAATGTATAATGCTAAATCTTTATTATCAACTCCAGGAATTTCAATATCAGCAGCGTAACCGAAACAATGGTGACTAGTTTTACTGCCACCTACTTTGGAATTAACTTCTGGGCTACGATACCCACTAGAAATAATTACTGGACCAAATTTATCTCTTAATGGTTGTAGAATATTATCAACTAATCTTTGTAAATTAGCTGTAACGGTTTCATCAGGTGTATTATCTATACCGTAGCGTATAGCTAAATCTGATTTTGTAAGTTCTTCTAAACTAAAATTTTTACTTAGTTTCATTAAATAATATCAGCCTTTCTAGGTTTACTTAAATCAAGACAAGTGGTCTGGAAAGCAATAACATCAGGATCTGCTCTAAGAACTAACTCTGCCCTGTTATTTTGATTAGTACATTCTTCGATGCTAGCTGATATAGCACCATTATCGAATTGACAAACATTGTTAGCTAAACAATAGAATAGCACAGGTAGGAATACCATAGTAACCTCCTTATTTAATGTTTAATTTACTGCTAATTAATTGTTTAACCATACCGCGCATACCATAGATAACTACAATCATACCGATAATAGTATACTGGTACCACTCAGGCATACTCTTAATTACTTCGAATCCAGCTAAAGAATACTTCTCCATACCTGGAATAAATGCCATGACCATAGGTGCTAAGAAAATAACTAGTACCAGTTCATCCTTCCAGCTCTTACCCATTTGTTCCATAGCAATTTTATCTAAATCAAAATCTTGTTGTTGACCTGATTCAGCAGCATTAATAGCAGCAATTGCTTTAGCTTTCTTAATATCAGCTTCAGCAGAGATCTCTATTAACCTAGCTTCTGCTTTAGCCTTTGTTTCTTCTTGTTTTCCTTTGAGCCAGGTACCACCTATCTCAACAAGACTTCCAAGTAAGGGTAACATAGTACACCTCCTTAATAATTAGAATTGTCCTTTAGTCATAATAACCCAGACAAGACCAGCAATAGCCGCTACACCTGTTATAACACAGATAGCAATTATTGTACCGTTAATCCAAGACCAAATAAGTTCTTTACGTTTAATCTTAGCGAGTAATATCTCTCTAGCTTCTGCCTCACGCTTACGTTTAGCTTCTGCTTGAAAATATAACCAATCATCCCATAGTCCAGGGCGACCTTGGTAAATAAACATTTCTTTTATTTGTTCTTCATTTTGTTTAATAGATTCAAGAGCAAAGAAAGCTTCTGAGTCAGATCCTGACTGATTAGCCTTCTTAGCTATTTTAGCCTTGTTATCAAAGAATGAGAAGATATGCTGGCCAGCAGCCATGATGTCACCACCATTAGCAATCGTCTCCTTAATTACTGCAAAGGCAGCGTTTGCTACGGCAAGTTCAGCAAGCATATTTATTCTCCATTCTTATTTTCTATATTCTGAAATCATAAACGAAAAGGCTGTAACTACACCTGCAATCCATAAGACAGGTTTTGCAGCAGTAGCAATCCATTCTAACACGGTAAATGCACCCTGTGCTGCAGAAAAGGCCCTAACAACTTCTTGTGTTTCGTTATTTAATTTATCTACCTTAGCTTCTAAGGTAATTAACCTATCATAAATTTCTTGGTGTGTTACTTCTTTCATTTATTCCTCTTTAGGTCTTTCAAGCGAAGATGCCAGCATAGATACAAAGGCATTATGTCCTACTTGTAGTTGGTCAACATTGAATTTTGCTGATGAAAGCTTACGTTCTAAATCTGCAATATGATTAAGAATCATTTTTTCTTCTTCATTCATATCTGCAATTAGATATTCTTTATCATTAAGTGTAATGGTTGTTTTTGTATTTTCCATTTTATTTGTTTAGTCTTTATTTAAGTTATTTTAAATTTAGCGTTTCCATTTATTTAAAGGGCAGCTGTTTGTCATAAACCGTACTTTGGCCCATGTTGGGCAACTGCACTCAGTGCATAAAGTCTTAGGTGCGTCCGGTATTAAATTACCAATGGCATCTATAAAGAAGTATAACGGATCGTGGCTCATGTCTTTTTGTTTATCACATGCCAAGCAAATAGCCATACGTTCATCAATAATATCTTGTTCAGGTAATATCATCGTAATTCAGCCCATCTAGAAATGCTCATACCTCTTAATTGATACGTATTACCAGCAGGTACAATAAAGGAAAGAGGAAACCATGAATATTGTGGAATACCACAGCAATCTTGCGTGTACGATTCTAGAATCGTAACACCATTTACTACGGCAATTGCACGTTTTGTACTGAGAGTACTTTGCGCCTGAATACTGGCCGTAACCTGAATAGGTTTACCTGTGTCATTAGTATACGTTGTATTTAGCGATCGGGATCCTGTAACATCTTGCCATGTTTGATCTACACCAATACTTGAACCACCACCACTTGCAGCAGTGGTTTGTGTAGTTGAATCAGGAAAAGTTATCCCAGTGCTAGTTAATGTAGTTGCCATATTTATCCCTCTGTATTAGCACTAGCAGCCCACGGCATTTGTGTGTCTACTACTGGTTTAACTTTTTCATCAATTTGTTCTTGGATCTTTAAATTCACATGCTCTTCATAACCGTCTACAACTACAGATTGAATCCACGCAAGCACATCTGCTTCTGTAAGTTGATCAAAAGGAATAAATGGTCCTGAATCATCTGTAGGGTCTACTGTAAATGGTGTTGCACCAGCAAACATACCCTCATTACCATTTTCATCAAATCCCCTCTTTTCCCAGTAGGTCTGTACTACTGCACTTTTCTTACTATCTGTGACATCTTTAGTCTTTAGACCAGTAATTTTCCATGTATACGTAATCGCCATTTTCTTTTCTCCTAAAATAAGGAGGGAGCCGAAACCCCCTCCGTGGCTAATTTAAATTAATTTTGATTTAAGTTCTTCGATTTGCTTTTGTTGCTCTTTAATAGCCTCAATTAACAAACCTACCATATTACCATAGGCAACGGATAAATGTGCGCCATCTACAACCGCTTCAGGTAAAACTTCTTTTACTTCTTGAGCAATAACCCCAACCTGCCTAGTTTTATTATCACCGTCTTTTCGTGTGTATGTTACACCACGTAGCTTCAATGTTTTCTCTAGTGCATTTGGTATTGTTTCAATATTATCTTTTAAACGAATATCAGAGGCAGCAACAATAGAGCCTGCTGCATTAATTGACGTACCTGTAGAAGACAAGTCTGCGTAATAAGCAGTGTTGTTGCTATCGTAGAAGATAGGGGCGCGACTTGAGCCATACGCAATGGTATAAGAAGTATAAACCCTAAACTCGTCATTACCACCAGCAGTAATACCAACAATATCAGTGCCCGGTCTCCAGATACCTGTGTTTAAGTCAGCAGTCCATGTAAAGCTAGGGCTACTTACGGTGTCAGCATCAATACCTTGGAAACCGCCACTAGTTGTGCTAGTAGCGTTGAAGGTGGGTGCGTTAATAGTTCCCGTTGTAGTACCACCAGTTAATGGTAACTTAGTGCTATCCGCTACGGTAATGTTTGCAGAGCCGTTAAACGACACGCCGTTGATTGTACGTGCAGTTTGTAGGGTTGTAGCTGTGACGGCGTTTTCGTTGTACTTCAAAGGCCTGTACGCAGTCACAGTAGTTTGTGTCGTACCTGTCAGGCTTGTTTGATGCGTAATTGAAAATTGATCTGCGTAATCACCGTCAACCTGCGTATATCCATTGACAACACTAACAACATCTAGGCCAGTGTAAGATGCCGCAGGAATTGCTACCCAAAGGTTATATGCGCTGTCATAACCAAAACGAACTTCAATGCTTGTGCTTGACCCATCAATAAGACTAGCTTCCGGTGAGTACCAGTAGTTTCCACCATAGTTATACCCGCTTACTCGAATATCAAAGCTCCCGTAGCTTTGATAAACTCGAATAATAAAAGACATCATCCAGCTAGTAGCAGGGAGTATTTTAATTTTGTAATACCCAGAGTTACCCGCTGTAGTGCCGTAATGAATTCTTTGGTGAAAAGCACTGGAGGCTTTTGAGTTAAGCGTGGTTGCGTTACCCGCGCTGCCAGCAGATGAAGCATAGCCAGCGCTGTCAGCATAACCTACTTGAACATCAGCGTGGCCACTATCTCCGTAATACCCATACAAACGCCAATAGCTCCCTGTCCAGTATGTTTGCACACTGTAGTCACTATTATCATCACGGCGGTACAAACGAGTAACACCACGACTATTACGGCTATCGCTGTTCAGACTTGAGTTGTAAGTAGTTGTGACGTAGTTGCTGTGACTATGCCCCGGTAAAGCCGCATAGGTGCCTACGTTAGAAGAATCTACGACAGTGCGCCATGCTTGCCATGTGCCGTTGTTTTTTCCACGTAAAGCAATCTGACCAGAACGATAGTCACCAGCAATTTGATGTTGCCAAGAATCGCTGTAACGCTGTGAGTACAAGGCTCCATCTGTTGAATTGCCACTGAAGTTTGTAACACCTGCTGTGTAGTAACTAATGCCGTTGCTATTTATTGTGTCTGCGTTAACAGCGCTGTTGCTGCCAGTGTTCACAAAACCCCATCCATCAATCTGATCCGCCGAGCCTGCTGTAGTAGCATAATCAGCAGTAGATGCAGAACCTGCTGAGTCAGCGTATCCAGCCGACATTTTGCGCCAAGAACCCCAAGTACCGCTTTCTAAGTCTCTAGCCCAGAGGTATGTTCCGCCACTTTGAGCCTGTCTTGCCCAGTAAAGTTGAGAGGCATACTGGCTTATAGAATACTCATTACCAAGACCTAACGTAAACCCATAGAACTGATGAGATCCTACGCCAGTTGGTCCATTAGTGCCAGCTTGTACATACCTAGCGCCGAAATTGGGAACGCTATTAAAGTTGGTAGTAGTGTTGTGATTTGCACCCATGTTGTTAAACAACCGATGCTCGTCAGAAATACTATCAATGCTGTGATTATGGCTGTTATCACCAACCGTGGTAGCTACACTAACAGTCCAGTTTCCTGAACCATCAACCGAAGCATTACCTGAACCAGTTACATCACCTGTTAAGGTTACGGTGTTAGTGCGTGCTGTAGTCCACTTGTCGGCGTTAGGGTGGTAGTTATCAGCAAAGACTCTTTGAGTTCCGCTTGCATAGATAAGCCCCGAAACTGTTAAGCGGCTGTCAGAACCTCTAAACAGTATTCCACTGTGAGAGTAAATAGTGTTCGCAGCCGTACGAGCTGTTACAGGGTACTCTCCACTAAACGTAGTTCCGCCTTCTGATACATAACTGTGGGTGTGACTAGACTCAGCGTACTTCCCATCAAGATCAACAGTAACTGCTGTCAAACCAGAACGGTTTAGCGTAAGAACACCCGTACCTGTATCAAAAGCAGCACTTGTCACATAGTTATTAGTGTCGGTGTTGGTGTCAGACCAAGGGACGTTGACAACAGCTTGACCAGAATTATTAACCTGAACACCGTAAGTTCTTCCTGATGTAGCTGTTACGGCGTTTGCTGCTACTGTTTGGACAGTATCATCTTCAAGTTTAATCAGACCTAAAGTGCTTGCAGTTGCTTGGCTGTAAGTAGTGTCGGTGTCCACCCAAGGGACGTTAACAACCATTTGATTAGCAGAGTTAAGCTGAATACCATAAGTGCGACTACCCGCAGCAGAAATAGGGTTTGCTGGTACTGATTGGTCTGCATCGCTAAACAATTCTACAAGACCAGGTATATTGGCAGTAGCGATATTGTAAGTTGTATTTGACCAAGGAACGTTAACAACCATCTGGTTATCAGAGTTAAGCTGAATGCCATAGGTTCTGCCAGCAGTCGCCGTTACAGCGTTTGCTGCTATTGATTGGTCTGTGTCACTAAACAACTCTACAATACCAGCCACAGTAGAAGTAGCAATGTTGTAGGTTGTATTTGACCAAGGAACGTTAACAACCATCTGATCTAATTCGTTAAGCTGGATGCCATAAGTGCGTCCAATTGCAGCGGAAATAGGGTTTGCTGTTATTGTTTGGTCTACGTCAGATTCTAATTTAACTATTCCTGCTACTGTTGAAGTAGCAAGACTGTATGTAGGAATATTGGCGTTAATTGTTAATGAGTCTGCTGCTGGATCTGTTGTTAAACTAATATTGCTACCTGCTACAAAAGTCAACGTATCGTTGTTATTATCAGCAATAACTGTAGGCTGGCCCGAAACGGCAATATTCTTAAAGATGTTCTGCTGAGATCCGCGATCCGTGTTTGTCAACGTAAGTGAAGTAGCATAAGCTTGGTTTGCTGTACCTAACTGACCGCCGCCAGACAAACCTGTGCTGGTGTTAACAGTGAACGAACCATCACCAACACTAATAGAATTACCACTAGCCGCTGTAACATGACCTCTAGCATCTACTGTGATAGATGGAATAGAAGTGCTTGAACCATAAGTTCCAGCGGTTACAGTTGAATCAGCGTGACTAATTGTTCGGTTAGAAGCTAAACTACCCCCTCCACTTAGACCAGTACCTGCAGATATTGTGGTTGACTTATCTGCCTTTAAACCAATATTAGTAGAGACTGTTGTAGCAAAGTTGGCATCGTCTCCTAGGGCTGCTGCTAACTCATTAAGTGTGTTTAATGTAGTAGGTGCAGTATCTACAAGACTAGAAATAGCGCTATCCGTATAATCATTAGCAGATGTTAAGGTATTAGTATCACCCGAAGATCTTGCAGAAGCCTCGTCTGAAATTGCCGTAGCCCTTGCAGTCGCCTCTGCATCAATTGCCGTTTGAAGTGCAGTATCAGCTGAAGCTCTTGTAGATGCCTCCGTATCTAAAGTGCTTTGCAAATTAGTAATAGCACTAATTGGGTGTTGATCCTCAGCACCTCTACCTGTTAAAGCAGAGTGGCTTGTAGCGCTAAAGGCAGTAGCAGTAGACACTTCACGACCTGTTAATCTATACACAGCAGCAATAGCAACGTGTGGTGTATTTTGAGTGTAAGCAGTGTCTACTCTTAGAATAACATGATACATTGGAACTAACTCAGGGACTGGAAGTCCATAGTCGCCAAATGTTTCGGCCTCAATATCTTCAATCTTGTTAGATTGATTATGACCCATAATTGCTTTAACAGGATACACACTATCATTAGTAGCTACAATCCAGTAGCTCATGTAGTTGTTGTTAGTAACATCCACTAAACTACCTACACCACCAGATACAGGGTTATATCTTGCAAGAGCAGTTCCTGCCACCCAAGGTACAGTACTTGCTGTAGTCTGAACATAAGTAGTTCCACTTAAGTATACAGTAGGTATTACTGCAGCACCCTCTAGAACTTGTTGATAAGGTAGGCTAGGCGTAGCCGAATGAGCAATAGAGTGTACAACATCTTCGTCTGCAATACTAATTGGGTTGCTAAATGCAAGTGAAATATTAGCTTCATTAAGTAGCGTATAACTAGCATTACCACCTGACCGCCATACAGAGCCTTGTTCAATATGCTTAGACAGATGCCATTGGGTATCCCTATGCGCAGAGTGTCTTTCATCACCAAAGATAAGAGCCTTTTGAGCTACTGAATCCCAATAAACATAGGATACAAGAGCATTGGTAATGATTCCGCCATAATCGCCAATATTACCTTCAGCAAGGGCTTCTGTAGTTGGATTAAAATAAACATACCTACCACCAGACGTATTTGTAATTGTAATACTTAATGGTGAAGATACTTCATACTTTTTACCACGATAGTAAATTACAGTAGTAGTCGTGGGAGTTAATGTTAATACTCTTGTAACTGTATTAAAAGATAATGTGCTGTCTGTTCTATTAACAAACCCAGTCATATCTAAAGTTACTGCACCAACATCTTCTGTAGCCCTAGAAGTTAAATAATATTTATTTGCTGTACCTTCAGAAAGATCATCAGTATCAAATACTGACAAGGTAATTGCTGTGCCTTCCCATATAGTACCATTGTAAACATACATCTTCTTGGTTGTACTATTCCAATAGAGTGCGCCTTCAAGTAAGGCATCTCCATCGTTATCTAATGTTGGTTCTTCTTCTTTAGGCCCAAGGTATCGATCATCAAATTGATCATAGGAAAGAGCTGCTGATTCTGCTGATAGTGCTGAAGCAGCTGCCGATTGAGCAGAGGCAAAAGCAGATGCGGCAGAAGCCTGTGCGGAAATTTCTGAATTAACTGCAGAATTAGTAGATTGAATATTAGAAGTATTTGCGTTAGTTTCTGAAACTAAAGCAGCTGCAGCACTCGTACTTGCGCTAGCTGAACTTTGTTGTGCATTATATGCGCTTTGTGAAGCAGAAGCTGAAGAAGCTAATGCAGAATTACTGGCGGATAAAGCAGTACCTTCACTAGCTAAGGCATTAGAAGCTGAGGAGGCTGCATTAATCGCATTTGTAGAAGCAGAATTTGCACTAGTGGCTGCATTAGATTCGCTGGTAGCAGCATTACTTGCACTGGTAAATGCGTTAGAGGCACTTGTTAAAGCGTTAGCTGCTGCTGTACTAGCAGTTGAGGCATCGGAAGCAGCTGTGCCTGCGCTAGTTGATGCAGAGTTTGAGCTAGCTAATGCAGCAGATGCGCTAACAGCCGCAGCATTTGCACTTGTTGCAGCATTGCTTTCACTTGTTTCCGCATTATTTTCGCTAGTAGCAGCATTACTTGCACTGGTAGATGCAAGCTCTGCATTTTCTGCAGCAATAAGTTCAATAGCGGCAATAGCCTCTGCACTACTTGCAGCATTCGATGCGTAAGTTTCTGCACTACTTTCACTAGTAGCTGCATTAGTTGCGCTTGTTGCCGCATTACTTTCACTAGTAGCTGCATTAGCCGCACTAGTGGCTGCGTTAGAAGCACTTGTTGCGGCATTAGATTTACTGGTGTCAGCATTAGATTCACTAGTAGCTGCATTAGTCGCACTAGTGGCTGCGCTGGATGCACTATTAGCGGCATTGGCCTCGCTAGTAGCCGCATTACTCTCGCTAGTAGCCGCATTAGTTGCGCTAGTAGCTGCGTTAGTTGCGCTAGTGGCTGCAGCAGTTGAATTAATACCGGAGAGCTGAACATAAGTACCAGCAGTAGTTACATAGTCAAGAGCTGTAGCTTCATGTTGACCTGCTAAAGTACTCGAAGTTTCAGCCTGTTCTGCAGAAATTGCAGAAGCACTAGCACTGTTAGAAGCATTATCAGCAGCAACAATTGTTTGGTTTAACGCCTGATTTGCAAGTAGATTGGAAGATTCTGCTGCATCTGCACTTGCTTCAGCAGAATTTTTACTTGCCAAAGCGCTTAGTGAACTTGCTAACGCACTAACTTCAGAAGCCTTGGCTGCCTCCTGGCTGTTGAGAGCATTTTCTGCAGCAATAGCTGTTTTGTTAAGCAGGGTTAAACCTGCAACTTGTTCGGTAGGGCTTGTTTGGCTATCATATACACCGCCATCGGGTGCATCTCCAGTAGCCCCTGGTGTTGAATTATATCCCATATAAACCCCCTTAAATTAATCCATTACTATTAAAATGAACCTGAACGTTACCGCCCTTTGCTCTTCTAAAATTTTCTTCGTTATTCATTCTTTGGATTTCTTCTGACAGTTTTGCTGCATAATTATTTTCCATTTTCTCATCAAACAAATATGCACCAATATATTTAAGAGCACCAAAAAGCAAAGTTCTTTCATTACTGTCTCTCATCCAATTAGGAGATTCCTTGCCAATATAACTATTATTTGTAACTGTAGGATCATACAATAAAGCCTCAGCCTCAGTTGAAAAGACTTTTGTCACTCCATTGCTAGTTGCAAAATATAAAGTAACACTTTCAGGTGCCGTAGACTCTTCTAAGTAAGGTTGATCTGAACCGGCTATCCCAACAATATAGTTTACAGGTACAACAGAGTAGGTTGCATTCAGGTCAGGTAATCTTCTATAGTATGCAATCTCAAGAACAACCCCTTCTTCAAGTTGAGGTGATATTTTGATTTGGTCATTTAACCACATAAAGCGATAGCTACTATAATGTTCTGAGTATACATCAAGAAAAGTTCTACTATCAGATACTTCATTAAATACTACTGACTCATAGGAGCTATTAGTGTTTTGTGGTTTAACTCTAATATGAATAAAATTAAGCAAATTAGATGGGGGTTCAATTACGGAATATCTTGAATCCTCTTGGTTATTTCCTGAAGAGATTGTATAAGTAAGCACATGCTCTAAAGGCGGGATACGTAATTCCCTGTAACAAAAATCAGCCGAATAGTTTAGGCAATCCTCAATGACGCTATTTGGGATTGTAGCTACTTCCTTTTTGTTACTCCAGTCCCGTACTTTTTCTACGAGTGCGTCATACTTTGGTGTTGCCATGTTTAATTCTCCTTATAACGTTCGGACGTTACTTGTTTTAAGTGCGGGATAATCGCTATCAATAATTTGTTTTAATCTACGCATAGCAGCAGGGTCACTCATAAAGTTTGGTGAGTGTACATCAATGCCGTATTTTGTTAAGATATCAATAGCTACAATATCGGGAATAATAGCAAATGATCTATATTGCCTACCGCTATGCGAAATTGAATCTAATTCCCGTTGTTGTGCGGCATAATCTTTGTATGCCTGAACATCTTGTTCTAGTCTAAAGTCCTTACTGTCAGTAGATACTTTAAAACTATTTTTGTTATTGTCTTGTGATAGAAAGCCCATGTGTCCTCTTTTGTTTAGTTGGAGTGTGCTACGGTAAAGATACCGTCATGACCCAATTGACCAAATTCATATAGTGCGTTAGTACCATCGTAAGCTGCCACGGTATCTGTTACGTATGTCAGTGCAGTACCAACAATCTTTTCATAAGATACAGAAGTAATTTTACCTCTGCTAACTACTACATTACCGCTAAGTACTGGAGCAGAAATTGTAACAGAAGAAGTAGCACCAGGATAGTACGTTGCTGTACCGTTAGTCTGTGTGATTTTAATATATTGCATTGTTTCTTCCTCTAATTAAAAAGGGGCAAGGTTTCCCTCACCCCTTTATAGGTTAATTACTGACCAGACAGACCGAAGATCATACCGCAGCCCTTGGGGTTACGGCACTCCAGTGTACCTTCTTCAACAATTTGACCGATGATAGAGTCGCCCAACTGACCGAGGTCAACTTCTTGCATAGGACGCAGAGAAGCGTAGCTGAACCACATTGGATCATAGACCAAAGCAGTGAAGTTAGCAGCGTTGTCCAAACCAGAAATACCAGTGTTGGCAATACCCATCACATAGTTGGGAACAACCATGATGTCGCCGAAGTCAGACATATAGATCTCAACTGATTGACGCAGCTTACCGTCTGCATCAACGTTACGGCGAACGTTACCGTCACCAGCATTAGAGCTAGATGAACCTGCAGCCTGTGCCTTAGCAGAGAACACACGGCGGTTTGCGGGAGAAACCATCAGCTTAGTAGCCTTACCACCGTTTTCGTAGATAGCTTGCATAACGGTGTCAATGTGTGACAATTGCAGGCTAGTCTTATCAGCAGAAGTAACGGTAGTGAAAGTACCAGCGGTACCAGCACCAGCAGTTGCAGGTGCGGTGTACTCAGAAGGAGTAGCCAACACGTTCAATGCAGTAGATGCATCGTTAACCCAAGCTTGGTAGCCGCCCATTTTACGGACGCCTGAACCGTTTGAGCTGTTCCAGCTGTTGATCATGTCGAATTCGACATCACGGCGCAGTTCGGTACCACGCTTCTTCAGCTGGTATGCGTATTCGTCAGCAACACCAGCTTGATCAACGGCACGCTTAGTACCAGTAACCGTAACGGTCTTAGAGTTGATTTGGGTGTAGTTGCCTAAACGAGTACGCAGAGGCTCGGCACCTTGTGCAGCGGCTTGAGTAGCGTAAGAAACGCCTTCAGCAACAGCAGCAGAAGAGGGAGCAGCCAGCTCGTCAGTTTGCCACTCGTGGAACACAGCAGTAGCTTTGGCTTTGCCGATAGAAGACATAAATGGTGTCTCATCACGGCTGATCATTGAAATAAAGTTAGCCAGGTCTTCACGCTCAGAGACGTTCATAGAAGTACCGGTAGCAGCCTTAGGGCCGCCAGTGGCGAATGTACGTGCAGTCATTTTTATTTTTCCTTTTATAGTGAGAAATTAAATTCAAAGTTTTTTGCTCACTGAAGAAATACGTTTCAGAAAATCAATTTCATCCTGTTTTGAACCTTGACCAGACAATACTTTAGATCTAGTGTTTGTAGCGGCTTGCTGTTCCTTTTGTGATTTAGGTGTTCCCTTCTTAGAGGGTACCGACTTCACTACGGGAGCTGCTTTACGTTTTACTGCACCAGTCTCTTTAGCTGTTTTTAACTTACGGTAATCATTGATGAACTTAACAATTTGTGGATCATAGATAGACCCCAATAGGTCTTCCGAGATACCCTCTTGAATTGCGAATTCTCTAATAGACTTAGCGACTTTTTCTGAATAGTCAGGAACTAGCGTAGTAATACGCTCGTTATATGACTTCAGTAACTCTTGTCGTTCATTCTCCATTTGAGCTTCGAATTGAGAGGCAATTGCCTTTGCTTGTTCTTCTCGTTTATTACGAGATTTCCAGTACTTCTCCTGCACCGCTTCACGTTGTTCTTTAAGTTCACGAGCTGAATATGAGTCACCCTCATCACGAGCTTGTTCAATGTCCTTACTTAGTTTGTGATACTCTTCGGCAAGAGATGTTTCAGTGGCAGTTAATTCCTGTTGGATTATCTGCCCTAATTCAATAACTTCTTTAAGTTTTTCTGTCTTTTCTTGTTCAATCTGTTTTCTCAGTTCGCCAAGTTCGCGCCCTTTTTGAGATAGATGTTTATCAGTAGAATAGCCCTTACGGATTTCTTCTAAGGTAACGTACTCTGTTTTACCGTCAACGGTTACAGGTACTTTGTATTCCCAATCAATATCATCTTCAGTCGGTAATTCAGCATCTTGGGTAGACGTATCATCCTCATCTGTCTTTTCTTCTTCAGAATCACTTGATTCTTCTTCTTCATCTAGGTCATTTTCAGATTCATCATCGGTCTCTTGCGGGGCTTCTTCTTCTTCCGATGAGTCTTCTGGACTCGGGACGCTGTCGTCTTCTTCTGGTAGAGATTCTTCTTTTTCAGGCAACCCTAGCAGATTAGCTGCTGGTGAGTTGCGAAGAATGTCATCAAGACTCTTTGCTTCCAAGTCTGCACTATAACTTCCGTCATCGAAACTCGCGCTCGAAATTTCCGAGGCAGGAGTGTTGGTAGAGAGTTGTTCTAGGTTCATAATTCTTTTACCTTTGTGTCCAATTATTCAGCTTTAGCAGCTTTAGAAGCTTTTGCTTTAGCCATACGTTCTACGAATTCTTTAGGGTCTTTCTTTTTAAAAGACTCTACTACTTCAATTGCCTTGTTTAGTGTAACAAGGATTGGAGCATAATTCTGCGCACGTCCTACTCCACCGTTCTGCCCACACAAGGCTAACTCGCGGATGATTTCCTCCTGCGCTCTCTCTAGCACAGTCTTTGCCATATCATAATTACTCATTCTCTGTCTTCCCCTTCTTGGGATTGTTTATTAATGTATTGCATATTGTTGCCATACATTTCGATACCGATTAATTTTTCCTTAACACTACCTAACGCCATAGCGGTATGGTAGAGATACTCACGCTCTTTACTGCAATGAGGTTCTGTCTTTAGCCAAGTAACAAAGAGGTCAGCTAAGATCTCTGAGTATGCCTCACCAAAGAACTGTTCACGTTCTTGATTAGCGAATTGTGATTTTCCTAGAGCAATTTGTGCATCACGGAAAGGTTCAACTTTATATTCACCAGTTTCATGATTCATTTTTGGTTTCGTTCTCTTCTGAAACCCATCTTTATATTGATTCATTTCTTTACTTTAGAATATTCACCCGTACCTAATGGCAGAGGGGTGAATCATATTTACATCATAGGTTGCTGTGGTTGTTGCTGTTCCATCATCTCTTGTTGAGGAGCTTCCTCAACTGAGTCAGCATCGATCATTTGTTTAGCAATAGCTAACAACTCCTCAGCGCTAGGTCGTGGGTCAAGTGTAACACCCTTCTCAGCGGCTTGAATAGAAAGCTTAGCCCATTCTTGATAGCTCTTATCCAAAGCAACCATAAGTTGTTTGGTGTTATCTTGCATAGCATTTCTGGATTGTACTCTAGTAAGTTCAACCGTAGCTTCTCTTTGGATAGCATCCAACTCTTTAATCTTTTCTTCAAGCTTACGGGCAGCGTCACCTGCTTGCTGTTCAGCTTGACGAGCTTGCATAGCTTGCTCAACGAACTTAAGATCAGTGTAGTCAACAAGAAAGTCTAATGGATCTAAGTCCATAGCCTCAAGAGTCTTACAAGCGATTTTAGCAGCAGCTTCAGGAGCTACTACACCACCTGCACCAGACTGTTGGAGTGCTGGAATCAACTGTTGACCAACCATAGTCATCTTCTTAATAATATTGCTATTACTATTTTCACCAACATCGATGTCAACATACATTAACATATTGTCAGGTAACATACCAGGATCAATAGATTTAAACATATCGTTTTGATCGTAGTACTTTGCTTCTTTACCCCGAAGTTTAGTACGGAGGGTTTTATACACACCCTCAACTAAGCGCTTAAAGCCTGTCTCAGCAAATCTACGTGCCATAAACTGGATACGTACTTGAGCTGCTGACATAGCTCTCTGCATCTTTTCTTCGGAGTTGCCAGAAACATAAAGAGTGTCATTGAGGCCTTGAGCCGCTTTTGACAAGCCTGTAGCTTGCTCTTTATGTAACTGCAACATCTCTAAAAGAGGTACAGTTCCTGTACTGATAGTATCAGGAGTCATAGATGCTACCGCACCATTAGGATTACCGTTAGTAGCAACAATCTGCTTAGGCTTCATATTTTGAAGCGCAGAAAAATCTACCACGTTAGGATCCGCAAGTTTCGGTGCATAATTAGTTAGGTATACGTTCTCTACGAAACCACGCATAATAGCGGTAGTTGCTAGTGTAGAAGGACGAATCATGTCTGCTACTGACAAACCAAAGAATTCGTGAGGAATCTCGAATGGGCAGAGAGTAGCCAAAGGAACACAGTCACAGTCTTCTTCCAGGAGGATAGTTCCACCTGCAACAATAAAATGTTTTAGTTCCGCAATACCATCACCATCACGGTCAACTCTCAACCAACATTCAATGACAGTTACCTGTCGGTTAGCTTCTGTTGGGAAAAGTTCCCGTGAATTACCCCCCAGCCAGTACTCTTCACCAGCAAGACGTTTCCGAGCAGCTTGCTCTTCGGTGTACTTGGTAGCCCAATCATAGCTACCGTCTCCAATATCGTCCCAGCTGATGTTCTCTGCAATATCAGGGTAAAACTTTCTAATCTCAGACCGAGTCATATCGATCTGAATACCTACAAAATTAGCTTCATCTAAAGACTTAGCGTCTCTAGTGATACGGAACGCTTCAGGATGAACGTTCTCAATCTTAATTCTTGTCTTATTATGTTGCTTCTTAAGGCGAACATCTTTGTATACTAAATTGTATACAGCATTTCCTTCTTCATCAGTACCTAGCTCTTGCTCATAAGTCAAGTTACCAATAATCTCTGTATCAGTATCTGCCAAAAGAATATCTAAGTTCTCTTGACTAATAGAGTCATATTCCTCAAATGTATATTCAAAGTCTTCAATAAAGTCCCAACGGACAATACTATTTTTCCATAACAAAGAAGACTTAACCCATGTATTGAGGATCTCCCAACCAGGGTTCTGTTTGAAGATAGTATAGTTAACTAAATTAGAAGCAATCTTAGCATTATGATAATCCGTAGGTTTAGTACCTGCTGGAATAAATCTGGCTAGCTTATTATTGTTGAACATTAGTTCAGCCAAGATAGCCGTATAGCCTTCAACAGCTTCTACGGTATCTGATGAAACAATTTGAGATACACCTTGTGGGGCTAGGTGTTGAATAGGCATCATACCATATTCGTATGTAGCCTTTTGTCTTTCTCTTGCTAAATCAGCACTATTAAGGAAGTCACCAACAGAGTTCATTACACCCTGCTCGATCATTGCCTTTAACTCTTCATCGCCTACAGGTTCTTTATACCCGATAGTTTCATTTAATGCCATTGTAAACCTTTCAATCAATCAATCAAGCCTACAACGGCTGATATTAGGTGTCACTAGTTCCGTCCAACTGCTAGTGACCAACAGGTAGGACACAAGGGACTATTTTAGTTAGATGTGTCCAACAGGTCTTCCAGATAGATATCTGAAGGAGCGTTAGTAATAAGTGTTTTAACTTGGTTAGACAATAGTACTGCGTCTTCGTATGCAGCAGTTCCTGAAATAATCTTGAGGATTTCACTAGGAATCTCAACATAACTCTTTACTGCAACAATTCTAGTTTGTGCATTCCATGTAAACTTAACAAGATAATAACCATTATCTGTTTTACCTACATATCGGTCTGTAACGTTAGTGTAGTTGCCACTACCACTGTTTTGCCATGTAATTACTGTTCCGGGCATTTAATTCTCCTTATCTGTTATTTCTGATAGGTAGAGTTCTACCCGTACTTTTTTCAATTTTTTCTTTTGGCTGCAAAAGCTTAGGGTTATCCTTTTGCTTTAATACACTCTTAAATTGTTCTTTTTCTTTACCCGTTAGGGGTACATTCATTTGTGCCATATATTCACCATTTAACTTTGTCAGCCCAATATGCTGCTGATAAAGGGCCTTTAGCAATATTCTTAGCGTGCCGTGCCTTAAAGGACTCTCTACGCTTTCTATCTGAGTCTGATTCCCCTGAACTCTTAGGAGATCCAGAGGTACCCTGCTCACCAAATCTAATTGTCTTTACCGTGTCACCACTTTTGGCAACAACAACATGACTCTTAGTAGGATGGCTAGGGGTTCTTTTAGGCTTATTGTAGCCAGATACACCAGCTCTTGTTAATCTTGAATCTTTTTCAGCCATAGTATTTCTCCTTATAGCCAGTTAGTTTCTATCTGTTGAAAGTTGCCCATCTTCTGTGTAAAGGGTACATTATTATTCTTTAATCTATCACCATGTGTTCTAATAACTTCAAGGGCAATAGCTAGAGCAATAACAGTATCGTCATTATGACCAACGATAGCATTAGTTTTTCCTGAGTCATCTGCCACATAATTCATTAGCTCCCCAATAACTAGTCTAGAAGGAATCCAGATATCCTCATTATCGATAGCATTCTTTAAGAATCCAATAATAGCTGGCTTAGATGCTGAGGTAGTCCTCCATCCAATCCTGTTACCTTCTTCTTTAGAAACATTAGCTAACTTAGTCTGATAGTACATATTAACGTACTGCATCTGTGTAAGCCTATTTAATGTAGCAATACCCATAGAGTTAGACTCTACAGCTAAAAGAGCATTATTATAGTACCTACCTAAGTAAAACAAAAGATCACCAAACTTAGAGGGATCTATCATATTGTTTCTATATACAGCACATACTTCTCTATCTGCATTCATAACAACTGCAGCAGAAGAATCTTTACCTACTCCTAAAGATACATCAGCACCAATAGTAAAGGAATCTCCAAACATAGGATACTTAAAGATCTCTATTGATCCCCTATCCTTATCTTCCATCATATTAGACTCGAAGTTAAACTCCTTAGAAGCTAATATAGGTTGGGGTACTAGAGCAGCTAGCTTCTCAATATTAAATACGTTAGCCCCTGAAACAATAAATGCTTCATCAGCTGTAGCGGGGTACTCCTGACGGAATTTATCCTCACCACCCTCAGCTATCTTTAGTCTCCTCCAGTAAAGTTGATCATCATCTAACTTAAACCTAGTAACTAATATCTCTTCTTTATCGGTTCTTTCAAAGCCCTCTGGGGCTTCTCTACGGTATTCTTCCATAAGAAACCAAGGAACAAAAATAGGAATATACTCATTCTCTCCTTTAACGGCACCCTGCCATAACCTATGAAAGGCATTCCCTACTCCATTAGCAGTACTCTCTAGAATTACTTCTGTACCTTTAGCTTGTGAAATACCTTGGAACATACCCGCGAGAATCTTCTCATCGTGAGTCCAGAAAGCCACCTCAGAAAGATGCGCAATAGTCGGTGTAGTTCCTCGGCCTGCCTCCGGCGAGCCAGCTGTATATAATCTGTAACCTGAATCGTTGTGTTCAAACATGATCTCCTTAGCATTAGACTTCTTGAACTTAGGTTTAAACTGCTCAGGCATATTATCGATAGTATTCCTCGACATGCTAAACAAAGCATCCGAGGTAGCTGTATCATGAGCCATAACAACTGACTTGTTATAGGCATTAAAATAACTCTTCCAGAAGACTCTACCAGTAGCATAGGTACTTAAACCCATCTGCCGTGCCTTCAATATAATCGCTCTAACTCTACCAGTTTCTTTCAACTGTTTCTCAATTTGTTCATTGACAATACTTTGAGCACTATTAAACGTAAATGGCTGAAAGCCCTGCGAAGAATCTTTAGGTAAGATCTTAATCTGTTCTTTAGCAAATAACTCAAAGTTATCCTTGTATTCAGCTAGCTTTTCTCTTCTCTTGAGTTCTCTCAGCGCTTCTAGCTTCTCTTTATTATTCATTACTTGTGTCCTATAAAATACATAAAATGTATATTTCCTATTAGGAACCGACTAATAACTCTTATTACATTTCTAAAAGTAATATTTTGTATTAGGTTTTGGGTAACCCCTAGGATTTTTTGGGGGAGGGTTTTTGGGGGAATGTTTGGGGGGTACCTCTCTCTGTGTCAAAGAATCAGGGTGTTGGTTTGGGTTCGCCCCTTCCTCGTTCGTGTCCCCCCTCTTCTGGTGGGTCGCTCTCCTGCGTGTTGCCGTCTTGCCCTGCGGTCCCGCGCTTCTTCTTCCTCTGTGGCTTCTGGAGTTCGTTGTGTCTCTCTCTTCTTTTGTTTCTTCTCTTCCCGTCCTTGGTGCTGCTTCCTCTGTCGCTGCTCCTCGTCCTTCCTCGCTGTTGGCTTCCGTTCCTCGTGCTCGGTGGTCTGCTCCCGTGTCGGTTGTGGCTGTGTCGGTGTCTGGTGTGGACTCGGTCTCTGTGGTCTGCTCGGACGGTCGTGTCCGTGTTTGTCGTCCTTCGTACGCCTCTCGTGCCTTGGGTCGTTCGGTCTCGGTGGACCTTGTGTTCTCTCGTCTGTCGGCTCGTGTTGGGTCGTCTGTTCGCTTCTGTGCTGCGTTCGGTTACTCGCCTGATACCTGGTTCGTTGGTGTTGAAGCTGCTTAACTCTTTTTCTTTCTTGGAGGTTCCTATGTCTTTCTTCTTTCGCTTCTTCGGTCTTCTTGGCTTGCTCTCTATCGGGCTTGCTTTCCTTGGTGCGTTGTTTATGTTCCCGCCTGTGGAGTGCTTGTTGCTCCTCGTCTGTGGTGGGTTGTTAACCTTCGCTTGTTCTTTCGGTCTTAACTCTCTGGAGATGTAAAATGAAACGCTTTAACACTGTTAACCTTCTTGTTCGTAAACGCGTTGACATCCGTGATGGTGTAATGGTCTCACATCCTTGTGGGTCTTATGCGCCTGTCTCTTACCTTCGGTCTCGTCCTAAGCTCTCTCGGGCTGTTGCTGGTGATCTCCAGCAAGACGCTTCTTTCTCTGGTGACTTTGAATCTGAGATTCTTGATATGGCTCTTCGTGGCTGTGATATTCCTAACTCTGTGTACAGGCACTTAAAGTGGTGGCGGTCTAAGGGCTGTCCTCACTGGATGTCTGGTCGTGAACCTTCTGCTCCTCTTGTTGCTTGGTGGGATACTTACTCTTGGGTGTTCCTTCCTACCTTGAGCAGAAAGAAAAGCTCCGATTCAGACGCTGAGTACCGTGATGCTGTTGCTTATTACCGCGACATTGCCTTCCATAACCTTGCTGAGGCTAGGAGGCTCACTCGTGAGCAGTATGACTATTCTATTGACGCACCTTTCTAAGGAAATTACTATGACAAACGGACTTGACACTATTCACCAAGACATTACGACCTTGACCCTTCATGGGTACGACCAAGACGTTGTTGATCGTCTTCAGGGATGTGACCTTCTAATTGCTTGGAGGGTTTCTTGTGACACTTTACAGGAGAGCGTTGACTACGCAATAGAGTCTTACACTGTTGACAATCCTCTTGTCACCGAGATGGCTCTGCAAAAGCTGCTTAATGCTGCTAGGATTAATTGTGAACTCTCTAGGTTCTTGGATGACGATGACCCTGGTATGCGTAATGCCACAATGGACCAGATCAATGAGGGTTTGAATAACTACTACGGTAAGCCGTAACAGTACTGCCCATAGGTCTCTACGGAGACCCTTGGAGAGCGCTGTGCTCGTCCCGTTCCTCAGGGGTTTCTGGGGTTAGGAGTTGTCAAATGACAAACAAAAACTGGTGTGTGTGGTCTTGTGCCAATGGTCGTGAAGATGAGCTGTACGCTTCGGGCCTGTCTGAAGCTGACGCAGAGTTGGTTGCCACCGAGTGTAACATCGTTGCGGATGAGCTTGGTGAGCTTGTGGAGTTCCGTCCTGCTCCTGAACTCTAAAGAGAGCTTTCCTAGTTGCATCCTTCAGGGTGCTTCTAAGAGGGTTTTCCTCTACACCGTTCCTATGCGGATCATAGGCTGTCATTACTCAAGGAGATTACAATGACAACGGCTACTCTCAATCTTACCTCTGCTTTTACCTCTGCTTTCTCCTCTGCTGAGAACGCTCGACTAAGCAAGCTCTTCAGTTTGCCAGATGTTTCTGTGTCTGAACCAGTGACAATCAAGATCATCTTAAATCAAGGTGATCGTGTTGTTGCTATCTGTTCTGACTTTAGAACTAGGGCTGTTGTAACAAAGACGGTAAACAAAACTTTTAACACAACATTAACTACTAGCGATATATACAATCGCCTTGCTAAAAGGGTTAATCAAGAGGTAGTGTTCTTTGCTACTAGTGTTAATGGTCGCAAATACACAACTGACTCATACTTTGTTGGCTTGATTGCTATTTAAGGAGATAACCATGTACTTCATCTACCATCGCTTGACACAAGTCTTAGTGGCGAAGACCACAAACCCAGCCATTCTCAACGAATACTCGCCTGAGAATTACCAAGTAATCATCTACTAAGGAGAATACAGATGAAACCACAACTCAAGTACATCTCAGGTAATCTCTACCTGATTTTCCCTTACGCTTCTGACGCAGATACCTGGGACTTCTGGGTAGGTACTGTATTACGCAGGAAGCGTATCAGTTTCGTTAACTACATGAACAGCTATAAGCTTATCTAAGGAGAATTGACATGTATATGCTGCTAACACCACTAAATGAGGACAACGTAGGCACCTCGATTGAAGAAATCATTGAATCTCTCGCAGAATTTAGCTGTGAGGCAGTGCTTTCTGTAGATCATGCAGGAGTTCATAATGTATTTGCTACTGCAAAAGACCTAACTACCATCGAAAATCTCTGTAACACAGTAGATTTAGAGGGTTGTGTGGTAAATTACAACGAAGTGTATGACCAAGAGGAGAAAGTACTATGAATACCAAACAAACCTCAGCAATTCTCGATGCATATCTCGATTTAATTGGTGCATTTGAGGATACCTATGGACAACCTCATGACTGGACAGGTCATTTGCTAACAATAAAGAAGATGAGTGAGGTATTTAAAGAAGAACTTAGGGAAGCTGACCTAGATATCGACTACTTTGATGATGTTATCAGGGGAAATGTTAAGCGATACAGAAGCCAAGAGTTGGCTCAAGAGGACATTTTAAGTAATTAACATAGTACCTATATAGGTATACCCACAAAAGCCTCGTCTAGGTACCTTTCTGCTGCTCTCTGAGTATATTTCTCAGGGTATCGTAGCTGAGAATGTAGCTAGATGGAGGTTTTTGGGGTAAATCTTGTGCGGGTATCAAAAGTTAAACAAAGAAAGTAATATATGACTACAAAAACTCTCAAAGAACAGTTCACCTCAGAACTATTCGCCACCGACAAATCCCTAAACAACTCTTACTGGAAACATGTAAAGAACCTCGACACACCAAATATTGTAACATTCCACATATTCCTCAACACACTCTTTAAAGAACTCGATAAGGAAAAGCTATATGACTAAAGAAGAACGAATACAAGAGCTACTTAGCGACACTACCCTGTATTGTTGCTATTGTGGTACTCAAAAACATTCCTTCCAATGTTGTGGTGAAGTACACTACCAAACGTTCTACGGAATGTCTGTTGAAGAGCAAAATGACTTTCTATCTTTTGAGGAGTTTGATAATGATCTACTTTGATACTGCTTGGAGTCCACCTATGGCTATTTATAAAAGTAAGTATTCCGATTGTCCCTTCACATACATCGGTTATGATGCCTATGATAATAAAGTATTCTATCAAGGCAACTCCCTTGTATACCTAAAAGCCAATGCTGAAGCATATCTTAACAACCTATCTGATCATGAGTACAACGATGCAGAGATATATCTTATAGATATTGTTGCAGGTAAACTTATAAATTTCAGGTTAAAATTCGGGCTAATTATCGAGGATAACGAATGAACACTAAAGCCTATCCCATACTAACTCTCACACCTGTCATAGCTCCTTCCATATGGTACTCCAGAGATGTCTGGAATGTACCTAATGGACTGTACTATGATATCAAGTCCCTAGAGATGTACTTTGTGAGTAACAGTCGCTATGTACAGTCTGTAGGTTATTTACCATCAAACGCTATGGAGGTTCAAGATGAATTAGAAATCTAACTTTAGCCGGTACCTAATAGGGAATTTCCAGTAAATAGTATCATATAGATATTATTAATAAAGAGAAATAAAAAAGAGAATATCCTTAATGAATATTCTCTTTAGAGTCTCTTTCAAGACTTATCTTCAAGACCTTCTTGAAAGATAATTCTCTGGAGTTCCTCATCCGACATATCAGAGACTCTAGTAGTAGTGTTCTGTTCAATACGTTGGAGTTTAGGTGCCTGATACTCTGCTAGCATACTAGCATATCGAGCTGCATCTTCTAAGTTATCTTCTTGAAGAGCTTGTAGCATAGCCATCTTAATAACATCCAAGGAGGACATTTCTGGAAGTTCATCCATGACTGCTTTAAAGTTCTTAGCAGAGAGTTTAAAAGCTTCTCTTGCTTGAATATTAGCTAGTCGTGATTGAACACTTTTCTTTTGGTTTTCCTTAGCTGTATCTGAAGTAATTACTTTAAGATTAGCTAATGAGTTAACATTTCTTGCTTTTCCACCTGACATATGGTTCCTTTATAGTAGAGTAAAATCTCTATTAGGTACCATCTAGCGAACTATTCGCTAACACTAAACTCTTAAAGGACACAAAATGACTGATTCTATTAACAACACTGGTTCTAACGTTATGATCAAAGAAGTAAAGTTGTACTGGGCTAAACTCGATAAGCCAGTATCACCCTTCGGTACTGATCAATGGGAACTCTCTATTCAAGTTCCTAAGAAGCGTGAATCTGAACTTGCTAAGTTTGGTAAGGTGAAAGCTGGTTTTGAGCCTAATACTGTTGCAGTACAGCTCAAGAAGAAAGCTATTAAGAAAGATGGTTCTGAAGCTGCTAAGGTACGAGTTGTAGATTCTTCTAAAAATCCTATCGACTCTAAGACCATCGGTAATGGTTCTGTTGGTAACGTTATTGTCTTCCAACAAGACTATCAGATCAAAGCACCTAACGGTAAAGTAACAAAAGAAGGTACCTCTACAATGTTGACTGCTGTACAAGTAGTTGACTTGATTAAGTACGAACCAAAGAACACTAACTTCGTAGACTTCGATGAAGAAATGCCTGAGGGTACTCCTGCTACTGAAGAAGAAGGAATGTTCTAAACACATATCTCTATGAAGATTCCTAACGGATTCTTTGTAGAGATTTTTTATTCAATCATAAAGGACACATAATGACAAATCATCTCTCAGACTTTAAACAACGTAACAACAATTTTTATGTTGAGTCCATTAGTAATGCTTTCATTGTATCAATGGAAGTAGTTACAGAAAGCAGTGATTGGCTTACACTAAAAGTATCTGTACAAGATACTAACCAAGTTGCTATTCTGCTTAACGAGTATTTCATGCTAAAAGAAAGGAACTAACCATGAGTGTCATGAGTGATCTACATCTGCAAATTCATGAGCTATACAATGCTGGTGTTATACCAGAAGATATTGCCTATGAACTCGATATTACTACAAACTGGGTACACGATGCCTTATCTGTTGTAATGTTTGTTGATATGTTAGAAGAGGAATATAATGATTAAGCGTAGAACTATCTACCTTGCAGGTCCAATGGAGCATGTATCTTCTGATGCTGCTTCTGGTTGGCGTAACACTGCTAAATCTCTGCTAAAAGATCACTATGATATCCTCGATCCATGTCGTAGACTACATAACTTCGAAAAGCGTTACATGAAACGTATCTTCGAGTTAGACCTACGAGATATTCGGGAAGCAGATATCTTATTAGTAAACCTTAATGACCCTAAACTAGCTAAACACGGTACTGCTATGGAAGTATTCTATGCCTCACATACACTAGGTAAACCTGTTGTAGCTTTCAAAGCTGAGGATGATCATATCCATCCTTTCTTTGAGTCATTAATTACTGAATGGCGATCTACCGTAGATAAAGCTTGTGAAACACTTATTGAGGAATACCTATGAAAGTATTGATAGTAGTACTGTCGTTAATATCATTAAAAATGATGCTTGCAATAATCTTCTCTAAAAAGAAACTAAAACTTTAAAGGAAATAAAATGCCTAATTGGTGTGCAAACGCAGTAGTTATTACAGCCACAGAGCATGAAAGTGCTCAAATGATTCGTAGACTTGATACCCACCTTAAAGAAGGAGGTGGTCTAATGTCTTTCTTTATTCCAATCCCGCCAGAACTAAACGATCCACGTACTGGTTCATTCGGTGGTGAAGATGCAGATGAAAAGAATGCGCTAAGAGAATCTTTGCTAGAAAAATACGGTCATTCAGGTTGGTACGACTGGTGTTTATCAAAATGGGGAACCAAGTGGGATGCTCAATCAGATGATATGTTTTTCTCTATTGATGGTGATAGTATGGAAATCTACTTTGATACTGCTTGGAGTCCCCCGATAAAATTCTATACAGAACTCTTTGAACGTTTTAACTTTAAGGTTAATGCCACGTTTGTAGAACAAGGTGTTAACTATATCGGTTACTACGTTAACGGTGACTATCAAGAAGAAGATTTTATGTCTGATGAACTCGACTATGATGATGATGACTACTACGAAAAGATGGATGAACGTTTAGAAAGTTACTTTGAAAATACAAACTATACTCATCCCGCAATACCAAACCACACAGGAGGTTGATATGCCTTATATCACTAAACAACAACGCTGGGATGTTAACGTTGATTACGCTCACCGTATGCCTAATGACTCGGGTGAGCTTAACTATATCCTGACTACAGTCTGCTTAGACTATCTTGCGCATAAAGGAGAACGATATGTAACTATGAACGATGTAGTCGGTGCCTTAGAGAGTTGTAAACTCGAAATGTACCGCCGATTAGTTTCACCGTATGAAGACTCTAAAGTAAAGGAAAATGGCGATGTCTACACCTCAAACTGATTTCTATGATAAAATGGCCTCTAGTAAATGGCTCAAGTCTGCTAACAAGTGGTACAATCAACCTATTATTGAAGAGGAAGAAGAAGAGGCAATGCGTAGTATTGAATACCTTAATGAGCTTACTAAGGATCAAATCAACCCTACACACTATAAAGGTGTAGCTGCTGGTAAACAGTATATTGAGTTGATGCAGGATCTTCTCGAAGGATACTCAGGAGTTGAAGCTCATTTGCTAGGTCAAATCTATAAGTACTCTATGCGACTTGGAAAGAAAGATTCCAAAGAGCAAGATGCTACTAAGATCTCTTGGTATGCACAATGCCTAGCTAACTACTATCGCACTGGTAGAGTCGAAACTGGCTGGAAATAAGGAGTAAGTTATGAAGGTGTTTGTGTACTTCAACCTACACAAGCGCCTCTTTAGTGTTAAATCACTTGAGGGCGCTAATAAAGGTAAGGTTATCGGTCATAGTCATTCAATCGTGCTAGGTCATACTCAGTTTAAAGTATCTGAGGCTGGTCGTCAACGAGTACTGCGTGAAAGGAAGAAGAACGTACATGCTGGTGTAACTGGAACACTAATTGATGTTGGTACCATCGGTAAAATGTTTAAAGGTGATGTAGTAACCTACAACCCTTACAAGTACAACACCTTCGTAAAAAAGTTTACTAATAACCCCGTATACAGAGGTAAACTAACTGCCTTAGAAGTATTCGATAAAGTTCCTCGTATAGTTAACATGGAGTATGATGATGTCGATAGTTAAAATGTCGCTTGATTACAATGTATTTGTATGGTGTGACTTTGAGTATGATCACGATACAAAGTATTGTAATCTACTAGAAGCATACTTAAAAGATAGTGATGTTAACCTAGCAGAGTATCTGTCAGAAGATTACATAAAATATCTTCAAGATAGTTACGTGGAGATGAACTATGAATAGGAGTAAGAATGAAACTAGTTAACACCGTCACAAAGTTTGTGGCTGGAAGTAATAAGTACTTCGATATCTTTGAATGTAAGGTAGATGAAGTTGAGGCTTACACCTCTGCTTCAGATAAACTTATGATCAAAGTTACTATCGAAGGTACTGAGTACTCTGGTCTACATAACAAGTGGGTATACGACTTCCTATGTGAGAATGAAGGCACAGATTCCTTTGTAGTCATGTGGCGAGCACCTAAGGGTGATCATATGCTGGCATACGTCAAAGATATCTGGGTTAATCATCTTGAAGGTAACGACAAGAATGAATCAATCAAGGAAGAAAATATACCTGACCGAGAAGAAGGTGAAGCGTTCGTCTATATGTGGGTAGATCACAACGACAAGAAATATATCGGTAAACATAAGGGCAGTACAAGTGACGGCTATATATGTTCATCAGAAAAAGTTCTTGAAGAGATTGAAAATAATCCAGCTGGCTTTATACGTACTATACTCGCATATGGTACTGATGAAGAAATGCTTGAACTAGAAACTATGCTGATCATGCAGCTGAAAGCTACTCGTTCAGGTATGTACTACAACTTATCCAATAACTTAAGGAAAGACTAATGGCACAATACGACTTTGATACTGTACTTAACACAAGATCTTTTGAGGTCGCAATTGATTCTATCGCTAAGTATGGCTATTTCGAACATAAGAACTTAGGTGATGAATGTGGAGGTGGTTTATGGTTTGATAATGACTTTAAGCTAGTTGACTATGATGGCGTAGCAATACTACCCAAAGAAATAAAAGAAATCTTGATTAAGTTAGGACATATCGATGCGCAAACCGCTGATGACTATTGAAAACGTAGCTTACTTCGTAGTAGGTTTATTTATCGGGCATATTATTGTAATGGTATTAGGAGCATTAACATGAAAAAAGATGTATACGAGCGTTTGGTTGCTGAGGCTGGCTTCTGTTTATGGGGAGATGAACCTTGGAAACCCAAAGGACAACTAGTAGATTGGTCTCAAGGTTATACTAAAGAACTAAAGAAATTTACCAAGTTAGTTGAAGACTACGTTTGTAAGCAGTACATGAAGGACGTTATCAACTTATTAATGATTCAACACGAGGCGGCTAGGGGAACGCATAACTATTGGCACGTTGCGGCTAATCTAGTGAAGGCTGAGTTTTTATCGGAGGAGGATGTATGACCACAGACGAAGCACTGAAGCTGGCGCTGGAGGCGTTGGAACTTGAAGACATGGCGTGCCGCTACGAAAAAGAACCAACCCCTGAGCATATTGCCAAAGCCATCACCGCCATCAAGCAAGCCCGTTCAGCACCTGTGCAGGAGCCTGTGGCGTGGAGAAGATATGAAGGAGAAGAACACATGACAACAGTAGGAACAGGAAACGTAACATTGATTAAAGAGAACGAAGATGGTAGTGCTATCTACCAATTCAACTTCCCACCAGAAGCGATAGAAGCACTCACAAGGCTAGGTATCCTCACTGCTATTCAGGCAGGGATTGATGAAGCTAAAAGGCTACACCCAGATTATAATCCAGAAACAGACGGTACCTAATAGGACTAAAGGAAAAACATGAACATCGAAGACATACTACCACTAAATACCCAAGAAGAATGTGCTGAAGTAATTCAAGCTATCTCTAAGGTATTTAGGTTTGGTCTTAATCAAACACACCCTGAGACGGGTATCAGCAATAAGGAAAACCTTCAAACAGAGATTGGTCAGTTGTCTTTTATGTTAACAATGCTTGTTAGTCAATGGGACTTAGATACAGATGCTATCGAAGAATCATACCATAACAAGATGGAAACATATCAGGAATGGTATAAATATTTTCCTAAAGAGGGAGCATATGTTAATTGAGACATCGCCCGAAGGGTATACAGAAATAACTGTAGTTATTCGTAACCCCTTTGATAGCGAATCAACAAGTTTATTTCTAGAGTTCTTAGACACATTGTCAGAAATGGAGATGATATATGACAGAGCAACAGAAGACGAAGACTTTGAGTGACTGGGATGTGATGTACATGGATATCTGTAACGTAATCTCTAAGCTGAGTTATGCTACGGATAAAAAGGTAGGTGCTATCATCGTTAAAAATAGTAACATTATTTCATTCTCATATAATGGTACTGCTAGAGGAACTGATAATGACACTCAACAAAATCCAGTATTACATGCTGAAGCTACTGCAATCGCTAAGGTTGCCGCTAGTAACCATTCCACTAGTGACGCTACGCTTTATTGTACTCTCGCCCCTTGTATTGATTGCAGCAAGCTTATATACAGCAGCGGAATTAGTCGGGTCGTATATCGAGACGATTATAAGTCTATGGAGGGAGTAGAATACCTACGTAAGCTTGGTGTATTAGTTAACGAACAACCAAGTAACACAAAGCTATTCTCTGCT
>ENA-ORCY01000134-ORCY01000134.1-marine-metagenome-genome-assembly--contig:-NODE-134-length-52238-cov-5.101072_pt1 | contig 52238 bp, 55 predicted proteins | sample MGYA00248634_ERZ508507 | MGnify/ENA primary metagenome ERZ508507 (study PRJEB26178, sample SAMN06266269) | marine metagenome | isolation source: Columbia River Estuary | place: USA:Columbia River Estuary... | reverse complement strand
GGAGTTTTACATGGTGGAGCTACGGTTGCATTAGCAGAATCGGTAGGTAGTGCTGTTTCATATATGTCTGTAGACTACATGAATAAAACAGTAAGAGGAATAATTATTTCAGCTAACCATTTAAAAAGTGTTAAAGATGGATATATTTATGCAAGAGCTACACCTCTTCACAAGGGAAGATCAACTCAGCTTTGGGAAATCAAAATTACTGATGATAATAATAATTTGATATCTCATTGTAAGCTCTCTACAATGGTTTTAAATAAAAAATAATAAAAATGTTTTTAGAAAATGCTTTAAGTATAAAAAATAACCTTTGGAGATACGCTCTAGGTTTGCTAATAATATTTATTTTTACTCAGATAGGTACAATTCCTTTTGTTGTTGCAATTTTTCAAAAAGTTGGGTTAGAAGGAGCTGCTAAAATTAGTCCATCAAATATGATGACAGTATTAGAAAACAGTAATCTTACTTTTTTCTATCTTTTATTATCTTTTTTTATTGGTTTTGCTGGCTTTTTAATTGTTATAAAATTTCTTCATAATCAATCCCTTAAATCTGTTACAACAGCCAGAAATTCAATAGATTTTAATAGAATCTTTACTGCCTTCATAAGTATATCTTTACTTATAATATTAAATTTATTATTTTCTATTTACTCAAGTCCTGACGAATATATTTTTCAGTTTAGTTTAAATGATTTTTTAATTTTAGCATTAATAGCTATTATATTTATCCCCGTTCAAACCAGTTTAGAGGAATATGTATTTAGAGGATATTTAATGCAAGGTTTTGGTGTATTTTTTAAAAATAAGTGGTTTCCTTTATTTGCAACTTCATTAGGTTTTGGATTATTACATTTATCTAATCCTGAAATAGATAAACTGGGTAACATAATTATAATACATTATATAATAACTGGATTATTTTTAGGTGTAATTACTTTAATGGATGATGGAATGGAACTTGCCCTAGGATTTCATGCAGGAAATAACCTTTTAATAGCATTGCTTGTTACAGCAGACTGGACCGTATTTCAAACTAGTTCAGTTTTTAAATATATAGGAGAACCTGACATTGTAAATCAAATGTTTTATTCTTTGTTATTTTATCCACTTTTGTTATTTTATTTTTCAAAGAAATACCGATGGACTAACTGGAAAGAAAAATTAATAGGAAAAATAAGTTAAACTTTTAAGTATTTTTTAACATTTAGTTTATGAATTTATTTAGATATTGTAATTAACAACAATTAAATATAATGGCTTTAAATAAAAATGGAATTTTTGGAATCGCATCTTTTATTTTAACTTTTTTAGGTATAATTTTAATTCTTTTGGGTGTATTAAAATATATTGAATATGCAATAGGTTTTAGCGTAGTCGGAATTGGTTTTATTTCAGTAGGATGGGCATTTAATGCACTTAAAGGAAGGGTTTAATCAAATTGACTTCGTAAAATATTTTAACAAAGATTTAGAGTTTAACAATCATTTTAATATTACCTCGTTTGTAGGGGCTATCATTATTAGGAATCTCCTTGAAACCAAATTTTTTATATAAATAAATAGAGTTTTCTAAAATTCTGTTTGAATAAAGTAGTATTTCTTTATATCCCAAAAGTCTTGCTATTTCAAATACATGCTTTAGTAATTGTTGACCATAACCCTTACCTTGATATTTTTCTGTAACCGCCATTTTACCTAGTTCTACACATCCATCTAAAGGTGGAAGAAGTGCGTATGTAGCTATTACTTTATTATTAAGAATTCCAAAGAAAATATGGCCACCTTTATTAATGATTTCTGACTCACAGTTTTCTAGTAGAACAGCGTCATATGGTTCTACAGTAAAATATTTTTTAAGCCACTCTTCATTTAATGTTTTAAAAAATGAACGAAGGGTAGAGGAGTATTCACAGATTTCCATAGCTATTATCTACCAATCATGTCTTCAGGCTTAACCCATGCATTAAATTCATCCTCAGTTAAATAGCCTGTTTTTAATGCAGCTTCTTTAAGACTTAATCCGTTTTCGTGGGCAATATTTGCAATTTCTGCTGATTTATAATATCCAATTTTACTATTTAATGCGGTAACAAGCATTAACGAGTTATTTAATAATTCAGTAATTCTTTTTGTATTTGCTTTTATACCTTTTAAGCAGTTATCATTAAAACTTTTTACGCTATCTGAAATTAATGTCAATGATTCTAACACATTTGAAACAATTACAGGCTTAAATACATTAAGTTCATAATGACCTTGCATACCTCCCAAAGTAACAGTAACATCATTTCCTATAACTTGAGCACATACCATACAAAGAGCTTCACATTGTGTAGGATTTACTTTTCCTGGCATAATGGAACTTCCAGGTTCGTTTGCTGGTATAATAATTTCTCCAATACCCGATCTTGGTCCACTTGCCATTAATCTAATATCATTAGCAATTTTATTTAACGAATTAGCGATTAATTTTAAAGCTCCGTGAGTTTCAACTAATGCATCATGAGATGCAATTGACTCAAATTTATTTTTTGCAGAAATAAATTCTATCCCAGTAAATTTTGAAATATATTCAGCTGACAAAGTATCATAATTCTTTGGAGAATTTATTCCTGTTCCAACTGCTGTTGCACCTAAAGCAAGTTCAGACAAATGACTTAATGAATTATTTAAAGATTGTAATCCATGATCTATCTGTGAATGATATCCGGAAAATTCCTGACCTAGAGTAACTGGAGTTGCATCCATTAAGTGAGTTCTTCCTATTTTGATAACTGCTTCAAACTCAAGAGACTTTTCTAACAAAGTAGTTTTGAACCTTTCAAGATTGGGAATAGTATGTGTAATTAATTTTTTATATGTAGCAATGTGCATTGCAGTAGGGAACGTATCGTTTGAAGATTGAGACATGTTTACATCATCATTTGGAGCTAATACTTTAATTCCTTCCCCAATTATTTTTCCTTCAATCTGATGGGCTCTATTTGAAATTACCTCATTAATATTCATATTAGTCTGAGTACCGGAACCAGTTTGCCAAATTACCAAAGGAAATTGATCATCATGATCTCCGTTAACAATTTCATCACAGACTTTACTTATTAGTTCTTTCTTTGATTTAGTTAAAACTCCTAAGTCAAAGTTTGCAAAAGCTGCAGCTTTTTTTAATATTGCAAAAGCATGAATAATTTCAATTGGCATAGAACTTGGCTTTCCTATTTTGAAATTATTTATTGATCGCTGGGTTTGAGGCCCCCATAATACATGTTTTAGCACTTTTACTTCACCAATAGTATCTTTTTCGATTCTGTAATCCATAATTAATTATAAACTACAAATTTAATATAATTGCTGGATATATTTTTTATGATCATTTGTTAACATTTATTTTTCAAGATCATTACTTTAATTTATATTTGTGGAATCAATATATTAATATGTTTGAATTTGATCAATATTTAGGTTTTATACTCTTTCTTTCAGTTTTAACAATGGGGTTTTGGTTGTTAATACTTTTACTAACATTTATTGTTCCTTACTGGGTAGGAGGGGCTTTGTTAGAAAAGATAAATGAGTTAAGAAATAAAGTAAAAAAATAAATTAAGTTCCAAAGCCACCTTCATTATAATCGTTATAGCCACCCGAATTTCTGCTTTGCTTTTTCTTTTGATTAAAACGATAAATTAAGTTCAGTTCTAAGGTTCTTCCTCCCCTCCAATTACTTTCACTGTAACTTTTATAGTTTTCATTAAAAGACTCTATTCTCCATTTTCCAGTTTCAAATATATCATTAACCTTAAATGTTAATGTTATTTTATCTTTTGATAGATCTTTACTAAATGCTGTATTACTGTATAAAGAAGCTTTTCTTTCAGAAACTGCGGTCTTTTGAGGAGCTCTGTACCTAAAACTAGTTTGCCAGTCTACACTAGAGAATAACTTTAAATTATTACTTAGTCTCCCAGACCATGTTAAATTTTTAGAGTCATATGTAATCCCCATGTATTCACCTAATGTTTCTGATTCATAAAAGTTTAAACTCCCATTTAATCTCCAGTTTTTAGATTGGGTGAAATTTGCATTTAGTTCTAAGCCAATTTGTTTATTACTTGCTAAATTAATTGGAGTTCTTCTTAGAACAGGAACCAATATTTCATTTACAAGAACAAAATCTCCAGTATTTTCACTAATAAAAGTAAAAACTCCGGTTTCTTTTCTGTAATAAATAGATCCATTCAAAGTTAGTTTTTCATATCTTTTTAAATATCCTAAATCTATTCCGTTTGAATAGGTAGGATCTATATTTGGATTACCTTGAAAAATATTGGTTGCACTCGATTTGGATGGGAATGGATTAATAAAATATGATCTAGCTCTTCTAATTCTTCGATTGTATCCAAAAGTTATAGTTTCGTTTTCTTTAATTTGATAAGATAAATTTAAAGTAGGAAAGAAATCATTATAGTTTTTAACATTGTTAGTATTGTTAGCTAACTGTTTAACAGTCGTTTTAGATTCTTCGTATCTTAAACCCAAGAGAAAAGAAAACTTATTTTTTTTATTTCCATACTGCGTGTAAAAAGCATTAACTTTTTCGTTGTAAAGAAGAGTGTTACTAAGATTTAGATCATTAATAAAATTACCATTTAAGTCTTCATTTTCTGCCAGGTAGTCAATATCTTGATACTGATTACTTCTTCTAAATCCAAGTTCAAATTGCCCGTCTTTTTTAATTGGTAAAACATAATCTATTTTAAACAGTTCGCTTTCTTGAATTTCATCCGTATTAACCTTTTCACTTAAGTATTTAGTAAATACTGGCTTTAATTGAGAATTTGAAATAAATCCATTTTCATTTTCTGAAGATTTTTCTTTTTGATAGTCAATGGTTAACACATGCCCTTCTTTGTTAAAATCATGTGTTAGATTAATTGAAAATTCATTAGTATCATCAATTTCTGATTCTTTCTCTAACCTTTCAGAAAATTTGGATATTGTATTAAAATTTTGATTAACATTATTAGTGTTATTTGTAAAACCATCACTTTTTCTTGATACGTATGAGCCAACTAAACTAGTTTTATCAGAAATAAAATATTCAATTCCAGTATTTAAATAATTTGAGTTTCTTTCTGAATCTCTAACACCATTTTCATTTAAAAAATTATTAATTGCTTGATCTGTATAGTATTCTGTTTCATTTATAAAACTTCCCTCACTAGTTCTTGTATTATAGCCTACGTTATTAAAAAAATTAAGTTTTTTTGTTCTATAATTTAAATTAGCGGAAACTCCATATCGTTCTGGATACCCACTATTAAGTGATAGAGATCCGTTGAATCCAGTTAATTTACTTCTTCTTAATATTATATTAATAATCCCTGCAGTTCCTTCGGCATTATACCTGGCTGATGGAGAAGTGATTACTTCAACTTTTTCAACACTTTCAGAGGGAAATTGTTTTAGTGCTTCATTACTGCTTATTCCAACAAGTCCTGATGGTTTGCCGTTTATTAAAATTCTTACACTTTCATTACCTCTTAAAGATACATTGCCCTCAATATCAACTTCGACAGATGGAAGGTTGTCTAAAACATCACTAACGCTACTGCCTTTTAAAGTCAAGTCTTTTCCAATATTGTAAACAGTTTTATCTAGTTTTATTTCAATTTCAGTTTTTTCGCCAATAACTTCAATTTCCTCTAACATATTTTCATCAATTGAAAGCTCGATTGTTCCTAAATCCAAAGGATCATTAACAGTAATATTTCTGTAATACTTTATTTTAAATGATATAAATTCTACTTTAAAATCATAATTACCCTTATTAAGTTCAATACTGAATTCACCATTACTGTCGGTAATTACCCCATTTACAGCTTTTTCTGAATTCACATTAAATACACTTATGGTTGCATATTCTAATGGAATATTTGTTTCTGAATCAGTAATAGTTCCTGTAACTATAACTTTATTATTTTGTGAGTGTAATAGACTAGTAGATATGAATAAAAAAAATAATAGTAATTTTTTCATAATGTAATTAAATCAAAGATCTTGCCAATCAAGATATAATTTAAGACAATGAAAATCTATAATAGTTTAATTTAAATAATTTTATTTATTTCCTCAGCTGGAATTGCTATTATAGCTTTGGTTTTTGAAATAAAAATAGGTCTTTTAATCAATTTTGAAAATTCATGTAAAAGATCTGTTATTTCATTATTTGAGAGTTTTTTAGATTTATAATTTTCTTTCCATATTTTTTCTTGAGTTCTTACAAGATCTATTGGATTTACACTTAATTTATCCATAATATCTTTTATCTGATTTATTTCTAAACCATCATTCATATATAATATGGCTTCAAAATCAATATTATTAGATTTTAAAAATTTAAATGCTTCTCTAGATTTTTTACATCTTGGATTGTGTAATAATTTAAATTTATTCATAATTAATTACTCATTAAAAAAGCTTTTAAAAACGGGTTTAATCCGCCATTTAATACTTCGTCAATATTATTTGTTTCGTGTTCAGTTCTCACATCTTTAATCAATTTGTAGGGGTGAAGAACATAGTTTCTAATTTGAGACCCCCATTCAATTTTCATTTTGTTTGATTCTATTTTTTCTCTCTCTTTCATTTTTTCTTTCAACTCAATTTCGTAAAGTTGTGATTTAAGTAATCGCATTGCTTTATCTTTATTTTCTAATTGAGATCTAGTTTCAGAATTTTCAATTACAATTCCAGAGGGTGCATGTCTTAATCTGACAGCTGTTTCTACTTTATTTACATTTTGACCACCAGCTCCACTTGATCTCATTGTTTCCCAAGAAATTTCAGAAGGATTAATATTAATTTCAATAGTATCATCTACTAGAGGATAAACATAAACTGAGGCAAATGAAGTATGTCTTTTAGCATTACTGTCAAAAGGTGATATTCTAACTAACCTGTGCACTCCGTTTTCTCCTTTTAACCATCCAAATCCAAAATCTCCATCAATTTCAATCGTAACAGATTTAATCCCCGCAACATCACCTTGTTGAAGATCTAATTCTTTAATTTTATACTTGTTTTTTTCAGCCCACATTACATACATTCTCATCAACATTTGAGCCCAATCACAACTTTCTGTTCCACCAGCTCCAGCTGTAATTTGGATTACAGCACTCATTTCATCTCCTTCACTTGAAAGCATATTTTTAAATTCAATATTTTCGATATGTTCTTTACACTTCAAGAAATGTTTTTCTAGTTCTTTTTCTTCAATTTCACCTTCTTTGAAATATTCAAATAAAACTTCTAAATCTTCACACAACGTAACAGCTTTTTTATAATCTTTAACCCATTGTTTTAAAGATTGTAATTCTTTCATTACTATTTGTGCTTTTTTTGAGTCATTCCAAAAATCAGGATCAAATGTAATTTCTTCCTTATTTGAGATTTCAATATTTTTAGAATCTATGTCAAAGATAACTCCTTAACGATTTAGTTCGTTCAAGGAGATTTTTAATATGGTCAATTGTTATCATCAATTAATGATTTTTACATTTCAAAAATACATTTTTATATAGACATAATTCAATCAATAAATTTTATATTAGATAAAATCATTTTTATGAAAAGCAGGTATTTAGTTATTATTTTATGTTTCTCAATGTTTTTTTTAAGATCACAAGAAAACATTAATAATAATATTGATTTTAATGGGTTTTTTAATTTTAATTATGATGAAAAGTCAGGAAAGATATTTCTAGATGTAGATAAATTGAATTACGATTTTTTATACATCAATTCGTTAACAACTGGACTTGGTTCTAATGATATTGGTTTAGATCGTGGTCAATTAGGTGATGAAAGGTTGGTGAGATTTAAAAAATATGGAAATAAACTTTTACTGATACAGCCAAATCTAAAATACAGAGCATATACAGATAATGAGTTAGAGATAAAGAGTGTTGAAGAAGCTTTTGCTTTTTCAGTAATTTTTGGATTTGAAATTATTGAGTCAAATTCAGGTTCTTATAAAATTGATTTAACTCCATTTTTAATGCAAGATACTCATGGTGTTTCGGATAGATTAAATAGTTTAAAACAAGGTAGTTATAAAATTGACATATCTAAGAGTTCTATCGAACTAAAAAACACTAAGGCCTTTCCAAAAAATGTAGAATTTGAAGCATTACTAACTTTTAAAGGAAATCCGAGTGGATATTTAATTTCAAGCGTTTCACCAGATTCTAAATTAGTTAGCTTAATACAACATCACTCTTTTATTGAGCTTCCTGATGAAAATTATTCGTCTAGAGAATTTGATCCACGTAGTGGTGCAATTATGACATCATATATGGATTATGCTACTGAAATTGAAAAACCAATATTAAAAAGAAATATCATCAGGCATCGATTGAAAAAAAAGAATATTGATTCTGATTACAGCGATCCAGAAAAACCAATTATTTATTATTTAGATCCTGGAACACCAGAACCCGTAAGATCTGCATTAATTGAAGGAGCTCTATGGTGGAATGAAGCTTTTGAGGATATAGGTTTTAAAAATGCATTTCAAGTTAAAATATTACCTAAGGGAGCTGATCCAATGGACTGCAGATACAATATGATTCAATGGGTTCACAGGTCAACACGTGGATGGAGCTATGGATCTAGTGTTGTTGACCCAAGAACTGGAGAAATAATTAAAGGTCATGTCAGTTTAGGTAGTTTGAGAATTAGACAAGATTTTTTAATTGCTCAATCATTAATGGATAAACCATTTCAATTTGATAATAACAATGATAAACCAATGTTAGATTTAGCTTTGTCAAGAATAAGGCAATTAAGTGCTCATGAAGTTGGTCACACCTTAGGTTTTGCTCATAACTTTGCTTCTAGTTCAAATGAAAGATCTTCAGTCATGGATTATCCACATCCGTTATTAAAACTTGATGAAAATAAAATTGATTTTTCTGAAGCTTATTCTGTTGGTATTGGAGATTGGGACAAGGTAAGTGTTGCTTACAGTTACTCTGAAATCAAAGAAGAAGATAAAAAATTACATCTTGATAAGATTCTCAATGATGCATATAAAAGTGGATTAAGGTTTATCACAGACAGCGACGCTAGGTCAAGTTCAGGTTCGCACGTAAATGCTCATCTCTGGGACAATGGAAAAAATGTTACTAATAACTTGAATGATCTTTTTAACATTAGAAAAAAAGCAATTTCAAATTTTTCTAAATTTAATATTAAAAAAGGGGAGCCTTATTCAAAATTAGAAGACCTTTTTGTTCCATTGTATTTTATGCATCGTTATCAAACTGAAGCTGTTATTAAATTAATTGGAGGAATGGATTATAATTATTCAACTAGAGATGACAATCAGTTAATAGTTAAGAATTTAGAATATGAAATTCAAAAGGATGCTTTAAAAGCAGTTTTAAAATCATTAAATGCTAAACATTTAGCAATTCCTAAGAATATTTTAGAATTGTTTCCGCCAAGAGCTTACGGTTATCCAAGTAATAGAGAATCTTTTAGTGGAAGAACTGGTGTTTCTTTTGACCCCTTTAGTGCAGCTCAAACAGCTAGTGAATTTTCAATAAATTTATTGTTAAATGTAGAAAGGTTAAATAGGATTAAGGTTCAAAGCTCTATAGATACTTCAAAGCTAGGTTTAAATCAATTATTTAATGATTTGTTATCATCTACATTTGGAAATAAACTTAAAGGCACATATTTGAACGAAATTCAACATATGATCAATTTAAATATCTTGACATATTTACTCAAAGTTTCAATTGATAAAAATGCATTCTTACAAATTAAAAATAGTGCAATGAAATCAGTAAATTTGATTAAAAATAACCACTATAATAACTTTAAATCTTTCAATGAGGATTACCATTTACTAATTAATGATTTTAATAATAATCCAGAAAAATATAACGGAAAACTTTCAAAAAAAATTCCTGATGGATCTCCAATAGGTACAGAATCTTGTAATTTTAATTATAAATAGTATGGAAATAAATTTAATTAGTGATACAGTTACAAGGCCTTGTAAAAACATGTTAGATTTCATGATGAGTTCTAATGTTGGGGATGATGTTTTTAAGGAAGATCCAACGGTAAATGAATTAGAAAATATGTTAGCTGAAATGTTTGGAAAAGAGTCAGCATTATTTTTCCCATCAGGTACTATGGCTAATCAGACTGCTATAAAAATTCATACCGAGCCCGGAGATCAATTAATATGTGATAAATATGCACATGTTTACAACTACGAAGGGGGAGGTGTAAGTTTTAATAGTGGCGTATCATGCAAACTTATAGACGGACATAGGGGGATGTTTACAAATGAACAAGTCATAAATTCTATTAATCCACCAGATTTTTATCATAGCCCTAAAACCTCATTAGTATGCGTTGAAAATACAACTAATAAAGGAGGTGGAGCATGCTGGGATATTAATGAATTAATTAAGATTAAGGAAACTTGTCTAGATCATAATTTGTCATATCACCTCGACGGAGCAAGGATTTGGAATGCAATGGTCAAAACAAATACTGAACCAACTCAATATGGAAATATATTTGATTCAATCTCTATTTGTTTAAGCAAAGGCCTAGGTTGTCCAGTAGGTTCTGTTTTAATTGGTTCTAGTGAATTTATCAACAAAGCCATAAGAGTAAGAAAAGTGTTAGGAGGTGGAATGAGGCAAGCTGGGTATTTGGCTGCCTGTGGAATTTATGCATTAAATAATAATATTGAAAGATTAAAAGAAGATCATTTAAAAGCATTAGAAATTGAAAAACTTCTTTCTAAAAAAAATTACATTAAAAAAGTTGAGGAAGTAGAGACAAATATTTTAATTTTTCAATTAAAATCAAATTATGATTCAAATATTTTTTTAAAAAAAATGTTAGATTGTGGTGTTAAATTAATATCAATGGGAGATAATAAATTAAGGATTGTTACTCACAAAGATTATAATAATGAAATGCACCTGAAATTTATGGAGACTATAACTAATCTTCAAATATAAAATATGATTAAAAATTCAATTTTTTTATTTGTAAGCATTATGTTTGTATTTTCTTGTAACAATGAAATTAAACCGAATTTGAAGAACTCAATTATCCCCCCAAAAGCAGAAAAAATACCAGTTTCATTTAAAAAATTTAACGACATTAGAATTGACGATTATTACTGGTTGAAGGAAAGAGATAATCCCGAAGTTATAGATTACTTAGAAAGAGAGAATGACTATTATGAGAAGATGACTTCACACACACTAGATTTACAAGATAAATTATTTAACGAAATTAAAAATAAAATAAAAGAGGATGATGAATCAGTTCCTTATTTTTTAAATGGATACTGGTATAAAACCAAATATGAAGAAGGTTTAGGCTATCCTATCTACACTAGGTATAAAGATTCTCTTAGTAATAATGAAGAGATTTTATTTAATTGTAATGAATTAGCTGAAAAACACGATTATTTTAATTTATCAAATTTTCAAATTAGTCCTGACAATAAGATAGTTGCATATAGTATCGACACTGTATCTAGAAGATTATATACAATTCAATTTAAAAATTTAGAGACTGGAGAAATTTATAATGACAAAATAATAAATTCATCTGGAAGTTTTGCTTGGGCAAACGATAACTCTACACTTTTTTATACAAATAGAGATGTTAATACACTTAGAAATGATAAAATTTTTAAACATAAATTAGGTACTGACTATGAAAATGATGAATTAATTTATTTTGAGAATGATGAGACTTTTTACACGAACGTATCTAAATCAAAATCTAAAAAATATATTATCATTTCATCATACAGTACTTTAACATCTGAATTTCAATTTTTACCTGCTGACAGTATAAATAAAGATTTTAAGCTTTTTAATAAGAGAAAAAGAGGTGTTGAATATAGTATTAATCATTATGATGATCATTTTTTTATTATTACAAATAAAGACAATGCTTATAATTATAAGTTAATGAAAACCGAAATCAATAAAACGTCAAGTGAAAATTGGACTGATGTAATTGAACATAGAAAAAATATTTTAATAGAGGGAATTGATATTTTTAAAGATCATTTAGTAGTTAGTGAAAGAGTTAATGGATTAAACAGAATTAATATTAAAAAATGGGATGACTCAGAAAATTATTTTTTAAATTTTGACAATGAAACTTTCAGTGCTAATACCACAACAAACTTAGATTTTGATTCAAAAAAGTTAAGATATGCTTACAATTCTTTAAACGAACCTTATTCTGTTGTTGAATTTGATATGACAACTAAAGAAAAGATTATTTTAAAACAACACGAGGTTTTAGACAAAAAATTTAATAAAAATAATTATGTTACAGAAAGAATTTGGGCTGATTCCAAAGATGGAAATCAAATTCCTATTTCATTAATTTATAAAAAAGGAATTAAAAAAGATGGTTCTAATCCACTTTTACTATATGGTTACGGATCATATGGAAATACAATTGACCCCTCTTTTTCAATTAGTAGATTAAGTTTATTGGACAGAGGATTTATATATGCAATTGCTCATGTCAGAGGAAGTGAATATTTAGGTAGAGATTGGTACGAGCAGGGAAAACTATTAAACAAAAAAAATTCCTTCAACGATTTTGTAGATACTACAAAATTTTTGATTTCAAAGGGATATACATCATCCAAACATTGTTATGCTTATGGTGGTTCAGCTGGCGGATTACTTATGGGTGCAGTATTAAATATAGCACCTGAACTTTACAATGGAGTAATTGCTGCTGTCCCTTTTGTTGATGTCATTACTACTATGCTCGATGAAACTATTCCGTTAACAACTAGTGAATATGATGAGTGGGGAAATCCAAACCAAAAACAATATTATAATTATATGATGTCATATTCTCCATATGATAATGTGTCAAAAGTAAATTATCCTAATTTACTTGTAACAACAGGTCTTCATGATTCACAAGTCCAATATTGGGAACCAGCAAAATGGGTGGCAAAACTTAGAGATTATAAGCTTGATAAAAATTATTTATTTTTAAATACTAACATGGAAACAGGTCACGGAGGTTCATCTGGAAGATTTGAAGCCATAAAAGATTTAGCTAAAGAATATGCATTTATATTAGATCTTGAAAATATTTATGATTAGTATAATTTGGTTCTGAATGCTTTTTTTAAGTAATTTGTGTGCTTAAATGCTACCAAAAGCAATTTATGAGTAAAAAAGTTAAAGCTTTTAATAATGTTCTTGAGTTAATAGGTAATACGCCTCTTGTCAAACTAAATAAAATTGTCGAAGAGATTCCTGGCGATTTTTATGCCAAAGTAGAAGCATTTAATCCTGGTCATTCTAATAAAGATAGAATTGCACTTCATATAATTGAGACTGCTGAAAAAAAGGGTTTACTAAAACCAGGGTCAACAATTATTGAAACAACATCTGGAAATACAGGTTTTAGTTTGTCAATGGTAAGTATAATTAAAGGTTACAATTGTATATTGGCAGTATCATCAAAATCTTCTCCTGACAAAATAGACATGTTAAAATCTATGGGAGCTAAAGTTTATGTTTGTCCGGCACATGTAAGTGCAGACGATAAAAGATCTTATTATCAGGTAGCAAAAAGATTACATGAAGAAATTAAAGGTTCTTTTTATATAAATCAGTATTTCAATAAATTAAACACAGAAGCTCATTTTAACTCTACAGGCCCTGAGATATGGGGTCAAACTAATGGTCAAATAACTCATTTAGTAGCAAGTAGTGGTACAGGTGGAACAATTTCTGGAATAGGTCAGTTTCTAAAATCTAAAAATCCAGATATAAAAATTATTGGAGTTGATGCATACGGTTCAGTCTTAAAAAAATATCATGAAACTAAAGAGTTTGATGAGGATGAAATTTATCCTTACAGAATTGAGGGGCTTGGTAAAAATTTAATACCAACTGCTACTGATTTTGATATTATAGATTTTTTCGAAAAAGTAAATGACGAACAAAGTGCTCATTCATCAAGAGAAATAGCATTTAAAGAAGGTATGTTTGTTGGATACACATCTGGAGCTGCCATGCAGGCGGTTAAGCAGCTTTCAAAAAACAATGTTTTTAATAAAGACAGTGTTGTTGTAATGATTTTTTGCGATCACGGTTCAAGATACATGAGTAAAATTTATAATGATAAATGGATGTCTGATCAAGGATTCTTTGACTCAGAAAAAACTCAATTAGAAAAACCTATTGAATACATAAAATAAGTGTTATTTTTGTTTAATACTTTACAAATAAAAAATGAACGATTTATTTGACAAAATAATTTCAAACAAGGGACCTTTAGGACAATACGCAAAAGTAGCTGAAGGTTATTTTGCTTTTCCTAAATTGGAAGGTCCTATTAGTAATAGAATGAGTTTTAACGGAAAGAAAGTTATCACATGGAGTGTTAATGATTATTTAGGACTTGCTAACCACCCTGAAATAAGAGAATTTGATGCTGAAGCTGCTAAGCAATATGGATCAGCTTACCCAATGGGAGCTAGACTTATGTCTGGGCATACTCATTTACATGAAAAACTTGAAATTGAATTAGCTGATTTCGTTAATAAAGAAAAAGCATATGTTCTTAATTTCGGTTATCAAGGAATTTTATCTACAGTAGATTCATTAGTTTCTAAAAATGATGTAATTGTTTATGACATGGATTGTCATGCATGTATAGTTGATGGAGTAAGACTGCATGTTGGAAAGAGGTTTACATTTAAGCATAACGATATTGATAGTTTAATAATTAATTTAGAAAGAGCTACCAAAATTGCAGAAAAAACCGGTGGTGGTATTTTAGTTATTTCTGAAGGAGTTTTTGGAATGAGAGGAGAGCAAGGAAAGATAAAAGAGATCACAGCTTTAAAAAATAAATATAAATTTAGACTATTAGTCGATGACGCGCACGGTTTTGGAACCTTAGGGGAAACAGGAGCTGGAGCAGGAGAGGAACAAGGTGTACAAGATCAGATTGACGTTTATTTTGCGACTTTTGCAAAATCAATGGCGAGTACAGGTGCATTCATCGCTGCTGATAAAATGATTATTGATTATTTAAAATACAATATGAGGTCACAAGTATTCGCAAAGTCTTTGCAAATGCAACTTGTAGCAGGAATATTGAAGAGACTCGAAATGTTAAAAACTATGCCTGAATTAAGATCTAAATTATGGGATAATGTAAGAGCACTTCAAAGTGGATTAAAAGATCAAAACTTTGATTTAGGAAAAACACAAAGCTGCGTAACTCCCGTTTTTTTAAAAGGAGATATTCATGAAGCTTTTGTTATGGTAAAAGAGTTAAGAGAAAAATATTTTATTTTTTGCTCAATTGTTGTTTATCCTGTTATTCCCAAAGGGTTTATTCTATTAAGATTGATACCTACAACTTCTCATAATATAGACGATGTAAATGAAACACTTTCTGCATTTTCTAAAATTAGATCTAAATTAAATGACGGTACTTACAAGAAAATTGCTGAAAAACTTAAAATGATCTGATGCTTTAAATGGGATTATTTAGTTCTTTTTAAATATGATAAATTACACAGTAAAAAAAAATCACTAATTTTGGTAATAATATAAGCGTTATGAAGCCAAAAAAAATACTCAACGCTAATGAAATTTCAACCATACTACACAGGTTGTCTTTCCAGTTAATTGAAGATCATAATTTATTTAATGACACTGTAATAATTGCAATCCAACCCAGAGGTGGTCTTTTGGCAAAAAGAATTTTGGAGCTCATAAATAGATACGAAAAAAACAACAATTTAAAACTTGGTAATTTAGATATAACTTTTTTTAGAGATGATTTTAGAAGATCTGAAAAAGTTCTTAAAGCTAGTGCTACTGAAATTGACTTTTCAATTGAGAATAAGACAGTTGTGTTAGTTGATGATGTTTTGTTTACTGGGAGAAGTATTAGAGCTGCTTTAAATGCTATTCAGTCATTTGGAAGACCAAAAGGAGTTCAATTATTAACGCTAATTGACAGAAGGTTTTCAAGAGAATTACCAATTCAACCTGACTATTGTGGTACTCAAGTTGATTCTAGGTTAAATGAAAAGGTAATTGTTAATTGGAGTGAAAATGAGGGGGAGGATTCTGTTTATTTATATAAAAACAAAAAATGAGTAATTTAAGCGTCGATAACTTATTAGGAATTAAATATCTGAACAAAAATGATTTAAATTTAATATTTAAAACATCAGATAACTTTAAAGAAGTTATAAATAGAAAAATCAAAAAAGTTCCATCTTTAAGAGATGTAACAATCGCTAATTTGTTTTTTGAAAATAGTACAAGAACTAAACTTTCATTTGAATTAGCTCAAAAGAGATTGTCTGCTGATGTAGTTAATTTTTCTTCCTCTGGTTCTTCAATTTCTAAAGGTGAAACATTAATTGATACAGTAAATAATATTCTTTCAATGAAAGTTGACATGATTGTTATGCGTCATCCTAGCCCAGGAGCAAGTGTATTCCTTTCGAAGAACGTTGATTCATGTATAATTAACGCTGGTGATGGTACTCATGAACACCCTACTCAAGCGTTATTAGATGCTTACTCTTTAATTGAAAAAATTGGTGATTTAAAAAATAAAAACATCCTAATTGTTGGAGATATTATGCATTCAAGAGTGGCATTATCTAATATTTTTGCCTATCAAAAACTTGGAGCTAACGTTACTGTCTGCGGTCCAAAATCTCTTATTCCAAAAAGTATTGAATCATTAAATGTTAATGTTGAAACAGATTTTAGAAAAGCTTTAAAAAAATCTGATGCTGTAAATATGTTAAGAATTCAAAATGAAAGAATGTCTGAATCCTATTTTCCCTCTGTCAGAGAGTATGTTCAACAATATGGTTTAACAATGCCTTTATTAAATTCTATAAATAAAAAAATAATAGTAATGCATCCTGGCCCAATAAATAGAGGGGTAGAAATCACTAGTGAAGTTGCAGATTCTGATCAAGCAATAATTTTAGATCAAGTTGAAAATGGAGTTGCTATACGAATGGCTATAATGTATCTTTTAGCTGCTAAGCTTAAATAACATGAATTTGTCAAAATCTAAAAATACTTTATTATTTAATATAAGTAATGAAAATAAGTTTTTTAATTCTATAGTTGAATTAAAAAAAGAAATTAAATTAAAGAATATTATTATTGATTTTAATGCCCTAAGTATTGAGAAATTTTCAGAAGACTTGAATTACTTATTTATTGAATCTCAAAACAATAAAAAATCTTTTGTAATTGTTAATTCAGATTTTAAATCTGAGTATTATAATTTAAATATCAATATAGTTCCATCTTTGCAAGAAGCAATAGATATAATTGAAATTGAAGAGATTGAAAGAGATTTAGGTTTGTTATGAAATTAACAATATTAGGTAGTTTTTCGGCTTACCCATCTTTTAAAGGTTTTACAACTTCTCAAGTTTTAGAACACAATGGAAAATCATTTCTTATTGATTGTGGTGAAGGAACTCAACTTCAATTGAGAAAAAATAAAATTAGATTCAATTCAATTGAAGATATTTTTATTTCTCATTTACACGGAGATCATTATTTTGGACTTCCGGGTCTAATTTTAACTTTTAACTTATTGGGAAGAGAAAAACCTTTAAATATTTTTGGTCCTAAGGGAATTAAGGAAATAATTACTTCATTGATGAAGGTTGGTAAAACTTGGACTAATTATAAATTAAACTTTATAGAACTAAATAGTATAAAATCACAAGATATACTTAACAAAAATAATTTTATAGTATCAACAATTCCACTCTATCATGGAATCTACACAAATGGATTTTTATTTAGAAAAAAAACAACTAGTCACAAATTAATTGTGAAGAAAGCTATTGATTTGGGAATTGATAAAACTCAATTTTCAGGTATTAAATTAGGAAAAGATGGAGTGACTTCGAAAGGGGAAATTATAAAAAACACCAAATTAGTTGAGCCTTTAAAACCTGATATTATTTATGCATTTTGTAGTGATACTCTTTTTAATTTAAAAATTACAGAACAAATCAGTGAATGTGATTTATTATATCATGAATCTACATTTCTGAAAAAAGATGAAAATTTTGCTGTCAAAACTTTTCATTCTACCGCTGAGCAAGCTGCAATTATAGCAAAGAATTCAAATGTCAAAAAACTTATCTTAGGTCATTTTTCATCTAGATATAATGATTTAGATTTGTTTCTAAATGAGGCTAAAACTGTTTTTGAAAATTGTGAACTAGCAATTGAGAATAAGAGTTTTATTTTTTAATAATAAACATTAATTTAGAATATGTTAAAAGATTTAAGTGGATATAGAGACAAGTACCTTAAAGGTGAATTAAATGAAAATGATTTACCTGATAATCCTTTTGATTTATTTTCTAAATGGTTCGATGAGATTGAAAAATTTGGAACTGAAATCGAACCAAATGCAATGTCTTTATCAACTGTGAGTTCTGATTTCTCACCATTAACTAGAATTGTGTTATTAAAAAGATTTTCAGAGTCAGGTTTTGTTTTCTTTACTAATTACAACAGTAGAAAAGGTAAAAATATTTCAATTAATTCAAAGGTATGTTTATCGTTTTATTGGCCTTCAATGGAAAGACAAGTTATTATTCAAGGTAAAACTCATAAAATCAGTGAACATGATTCTATGGAATATTTCAATTCTAGACCTGAAAGTAGTAGAATAGGTGCTATTATTTCAAATCAAAGTGAAGTAATTCCCTCAAGAAAATATATTGATGACAAATTAAATAATTTTATCATTAATAGTGAAACAATGGCTAAGCCTTTAAATTGGGGAGGATATAATGTTGTTCCAAAGTCTATTGAATTTTGGCAAGGAAGAGATAATCGTTTACATGACAGAATTATTTTTTCTAATGAATCAAAAAAATGGAATTTTAAGAGATTATCTCCTTGAAAAGAATCATTTTAATCAGACATGCAAAATCTTCATGGGAATATAATGTGTCAGACTTGAAGCGTCCACTTTCTAATACTGGATACTCGGATGCTCAAATTATGTCAGGTATCTTCAACAACTTAAATATTAATGTTGAAACTATCTTTTCAAGTCCAGCTATTAGAACTGTTCAAACTGCTCAAGTTTTTTTAAATAACATCAAGAAACTTAATGTAAATAACTTTAAGATAGATTCTGAGCTTTACGATTTTCAAGGAAACAAGCTTGAAAATTTTATTAAAAACTTAACTAATGAATTAAAATCAGTTATGATTTTCTCTCATAACAATAGCTGTAATAATTTTTTTTCAAAATTCTCAAACATCAATGGAATGCATGTTCCAACTTGTGGAATTTTAATTTTTGAATTTGATGTATCTTTGTGGAAGAATATAAATTCAGGAAAATGTAATTACTATTTTCCCAAAAACTTTAAATGAAATCATCACAAAATTTATTTATTAATAGAGAAATTAGTTGGCTTGAATTCAATGAAAGAGTTTTACAAGAAGCCGATGACTCTACAGTTCCTTTGATCGAAAGAGTAAGATTTCTAGGTATATTCTCAAATAATTTAGATGAATTTTACAGAGTCAGATATGCAACTGTAAAACGGATAGCAGTAAGTTCTAATAGTGGAAAAAAAGTGTTTAAGAACATAACAGCAAAACAGCTATTAAACGATATAACTATTAAAGCAACTGAACTTCAACAAAAAAGTTTTCTGACTCTAAATAATATTATAAAACTTTTAGAAAATGATAATATTTTTTTTATTGATGAAACAAAGGTTAAGCCTATTCAAAAGCAATTTATTAGTAATTATTTTTTTGAAATAATTAGTCCAACAATTGATGTGATTATTTTAAATAAAAATAAAAGATTTCCAGAATTCAAAGAAAACTTATCCTTTTTATTAATTAGAATTGTTTCAGAAAATGATGAAGTTCAAAATGCAATAATTCGATTTCCTAAAAACTTAGATAGGTTCGTGATATTACCCTCAGATAATTTAGTACAAAATATTATAATGATTGATGATATTATTAGATTTCATTTAAAAGATATTTTTAAAATATTTAATCCCAAATCTATTGAGGCTAACATGGTTAAAACAAGTAGAGATGCTGAACTAGATTTTGATGATGATATCTCAAAAAGCTATTTAGATAAAATTGCTCAAAGTGTAAAGGAGAGATCAAGTGCTGATCCTGTTCGTTTTGTTTATGATAGTAAAATAAGATTAGATACCTTAAATTTTTTACTTAATAAAATGGGTATTAATAATGAGACTGATAGTATAATTCCAGGTGGTAAATATCACAACAGAAGAGATTATATGAGTTTTCCTAATCTTGATGATAATTTGGTATATAAACCAATGCAACCATTAAATGTAAAAGGTTTTAGTCACAGTGATAATACTTTTGATAAATTAAAAGAAAGAGATTTTATGATACATACTCCTTATCATAAGTTTTCTTATTTAGTTAGTTTTTTAATGAAATCTTCAATTGACCCTAAAGTCAAAAAAATTTCAATAACAATATACAGATTATCTAAGTTGTCTAAAGTTGCCAGTGCTTTGATAAATGCTGCTAGAAATGGCAAAAAAGTTACAGTTCAAATTGAACTTCAAGCAAGATTTGATGAATCAGCAAATATTAGATATGCGAAAGAAATGCAATCTCAAGGAATAAAATTAATTTTTGGTTCTCCCAATTTAAAAGTTCATAGTAAAATATGTCTTATTGAAAGACTAGAAGGCGGGAATTTAAAAAAATACGGTTTTATTAGTACGGGTAATTTTAACGAGTCTACAGCTAAGGTTTACACTGATTTAACTTTGTTCACATCTAACAGTAAAATTTTAGATGAAGTTTCGAATGTTTTTAATTTTTTTAATGCCAATTACAAAAAGTATATTTTTAAAAATTTATTTGTATCACCAATAAATACAGAATCTAAAATTAAGAAACTAATTGGTAATGAAATAATCAATGCAAAAAGTGGTAAAGATGCATGGATAAAAATTAAAATTAATAATATAACCAGTTATAGTTTAATTCGTTCTTTATACGAAGCTAGCAGAGCTGGAGTAAAAATCCAAATGATAGTCAGAGGTATATGTTGTCTTATTCCGGGTCATAAAAATATGAGTGAGAATATTGAAGTAATTAGTATTGTAGATAGATTTTTAGAGCATACTAGATTTATGATTTTCAATAATAACGGAAATTGTAATACTTTTATTTCATCAGCAGATTGGATGACTAGAAATTTAGATAATAGAGTGGAGGTGACTTGTCCTATTTTACAAGATGATTTAAAAAATGAAATTTTAGATATTTTTAATATTTATTGGAACGATAATGTGAAAGCTAGACATGTAAACTCTAGTGCCAAGTCAATAATTAGCAAAAATAATAAGATGCAATCTCAGCAAAGGATATATAATTATTATTTAAATAAAATTGAAAGAATTTAAGAAAGCAATAAAATATGCTACAATTGACATTGGTTCTAATGCTATTAGACTTTTGATTTCAAATATTTACATTCACAATTCAGAACAGTTTTCTACTAAAAACTCATTGGTAAGAGTTCCTATTAGATTAGGTCAAGATGCTTTTAAAAGTGGAGAGATTTCAAAAAAAAACATATCTAGATTGTTAGATTCTATGAAATCTTTTAAACTTTTGATGAAAGTTCATGATGTAGATAAATACCTAGCTTTTGCTACATCCGCTTTAAGAAGTTCATCCAACAGAGATGAAATAATTAGTCAAATTAAACAAAAAGCTAATATTAAAATTGAAGTAATTAGTGGAAAAAAAGAAGCTAGATTAATTACTAATAACCCAGCATTTTCAAATATAAATAAATCTTTTTGTTTTATAGATGTTGGAGGCGGGAGTACAGAACTTACATTAATAAAAAACAACGAAGTGTTGATTTCTAAATCATTTAAAATTGGTGGTGTTAGGTTAATAAATAATTTAGTAAATAAATCTACATGGAATAAATTTGGAAATTGGATAGAGAATAATTTATCTAATAAAAGGGATATTGAAGTAGTCGCTCTTGGCGGAAATATTAATAAAATTTTTAAATTATCAGGAACTAAACTAGGAAAGCCTTTATCATTAGAGTTAATTGATTCTACAATTAGTGATTTAGAAAAAATGTCTTTTTTTGATAAAATGATTAATTTAAAACTGAATCCTGACAGAGTTGATGTTATAGTTCCTGCAGGAAAAATATATCAATTTGTTTTAGACAAAATGAATGTAGAGAAAATTACAGTTCCTAAAATTGGGTTAGCTGATGGAATGGTTCATGAGCTAATGAAAAAATTATAAATTAAGTTTAAACTCTTTTCTTAAACTTTCAATTCTTGGATTTATTTTTTTTAATTTTTCATATTTTTCAACAGATGAATAAATAAAAGTCTTTTCTTTTAATTTATTTACTTTAATATGAATTTTAATATTGTTGTTTTTTAATTCTGCTTTCAAAAAACTTAACAATTCATTTTTGTTTCTTTCTAATTCTATTTTATTAGTTTCATTTGTAAGAGTGTAAGAGATTTCGTTATTTCCCAAGTTTTCTGGTTTTGATATAGCAAGAATACTAGCTAAATTTTTCCTTCCTTTACTCAGTAATTTTTCATGAAATTTATCCCAAGCGTCAATAAGTGTAATTTTATCGAATATCGAATTTAAATTATTATCTGGATTTAATTTATTTTGTTTTTCAGTATTTAGATTTTCGATATTTTTCTTTGCTCGTAAGCTTGAAATTGATAAACCAGAAATATTCTTTAATTTCTCTACTGTCTCTACTGTCTCTACTGTCTCTACTGTCTCTACTGTCTCTACTGTCTCTACTGTCTCTACTGTCTCTACTGTCTTTAGTTTGTTATCTTTAATTTCAATAGGATTTTTTATGTTTTCAGAAATTTCTTTTTTAGATAGAATTTTTATTTTTTTTTTTATTTCAACATTTTCAATTGAACATAATTTCATTAAACATATTTCTGTAAGGAGTCGCTGGTTTTTACTGTTTTTGTATCTATAACTACAGTCTTCTGCCAAATTAATGGCAGTAAGTATAAAATTTGAATCTTTAATTTTAGACTGATTTATATATTTATTTTTTAAATTTTCGTTCTGTTCTAAAAGTATTTGACTCATACTGTTTTTCGATATAAGTAAATCTCTAAAATGAAGACATAACCCATCAATAAAATGTTGACCGCTGAAACCTTGTTCAATTACTTTGTTGAATAATAAAAGACAATTAGTAATATCATTTTTGTTAATTAGTTCAAATGTTTCAAAATAAATATCGTGATCTAAAATATTTAAGTTTTTATAAGCTAACTCCTTAGTTATATTACCGTCAGTAAAATTCACTAATCTGTCAAAAATTGATAATGCATCTCTCAAAGCTCCATCACTTTTATTAGCTATTAAGTAAAGTGATTCATCATCAAATAAAATATTTTCTTTTTTAGCTATTGATTCCAGATGACTCTTTATATCAATAGCACTTATTTTTTTAAAATCATAAATTTGACAACGTGATAATATCGTAGGTATGACTTTATGTTTTTCTGTTGTTGCTAATATGAAAATTGCATATTTTGGGGGTTCTTCCAATGTTTTTAAAAAAGCATTAAAAGCTTGACCAGAAAGCATGTGTACCTCGTCAATTATATAGACTTTATAATTTCCAGTTTGAGGGGGTATTCTAACTTGATCTATTAGATTTCTAATATCATCAACTCCATTGTTAGATGCAGCATCTAATTCAAATATATTATATGAAAAATCACTTGACTTATTATCGTCATTTATTTGTTTTGCAAGAATTCTTGCACATGTAGTTTTACCAACTCCTCTGGGACCACAGAATAACATTGCTTGAGGAAGTTGATTGTTTTGTATAGCATTTTCAAGTGTAGTGGTAATTGAATTTTGGCCCACAACAGTTTCAAAACTATTAGGTCTATACTTTAATGCAGATACAACATAATTTTCCATCCATACAAATATATAAATACACTTATAATATTATAAATTTTAAAACTTTAATAATTTTTTTTTATCAACATAATTTTAATCTATTTTTGTATTAAGCAGGCCTTCTTATCGCTTTTATTTATAAAAGAGGAAAGTCCGGACACCAAAGAGCATTATAGCGGGTAACACCCGTCGCTATTTGTAATAGAATAGAGGACAAGTGCAACAGAAAGTATGTACAGTTAGGCTGTAGTGAAACCAGGTAAACTCTATAAGGTGAAACGTCACGTATACCAACGCTTGAGAGCTGCTCGCTCAATGTTGGAGGGTGGGCGGTTTGAACAAAATAGTAATATTTTGTCTAGATAAATGATAAGACAAGACAGAATCCGGCTTATGGCCTGCTTTTTTATTTTAAATAACTTAAACTATTAGGTCCTTCGTTAAATATTAAATCAATTATACTTAAATCGTTTAAAAAACCATTTTTTTCAAAAAAAACTTGATTGTATATTTTATTTTTAGAAATAGAATGTTTTTGATTATCTATTTTTTTTCTTAAATCTAAACTATCATCATAAACAACTTTATACTCTTTTGATAATTTTAATTTAATTTCAATATTTAACCATTCAAAAACTAACTTAATCATATCAAAATTGAATTTTACTAAATAAGTGTATTTCTTATTATAAACTTGTTCTAACGAGTCTTTATAAAACTCAAAAAAAGGGGAGGAGCTATAAGCGGTTTGTATTGACCTCCAATGATTTTTTTGCCATGCTATTTTATTATCAATTTCAGCATTAAGCATGGGAAATTTAATTTTAGAATGCTTTACTGGGATAGTTAGTTTATGAAGACCATTAGCAGAATGAATAAATGTTCTATTTCTATAAGACTGTTTAACGTAATTTTGATGAACATCCCATAATATATTAGAATTAATTATTTGTTTCCAATACGAAATTGGGCCAAAATAGGGTGGAACCATTATTTTTTGAACCATCAAAATAATTATTTTCTTCTCTTTTTTATTTCAGAATAAATTAAAACAATAAGAACCCCGATTAAAAAATACCATCTGTAAGATTTTGGTTCTCCGTCTAGATTTATAGTTGTAAAAACTCTGTCCCAACGTATTTTCCAATTTTTAAACCCATCATTTATTCCATCAATACTAAACCAAATAAATACAGGTTTGCCTACAATATGATCTTCTGGAACAAACCCCCAACTTCTACTGTCCTCAGATCTATAACGGTTATCTCCCATCATCCAATAATAATCCTGTTTAAAAGTATAACTACTTGTTTCGACATTATTAATTCGGATTATTCCGTCAGAGTCAAGCGTTAATTCGTTTTTCTCATATTCTCTAATTATTTTTTTATATATGGGTAAATTATTTTTATTTAGTTCTATAGTATTATTTTTTTTTGGAATTACAATTGGCCCAAAATTATCTTCATTCCAATTAAATCTTATATCGTTTGGAAAATAGGATGTATTATAAGACTTAATTTCATTAAAAGTTCTTTTTAAGCTATCTAAAACCTTTGATTCTAAAATTAAATCTGCTTCTTTTTTTGTAAGAAAAAGATCAGTTTTTGTATCAGTAATTTCTACCATAGAAATTCTTGAGTTGAGTCTTATTTCGTAAGGAATTCCTTTTGATTTTGTAATGACTGTAAAATTTTCAGGGCTATTGTCTGTTACAGCAATCAAATAGGGTCTTATTTGTTCAAATTTATACTGATTTATGTCTTGAATTTTAAATTTTCTTTGAATATCAGATACTCCTAATTTAATCAAGTTTGATGCTGATACACCTTTGGAATTAAAGGCACTGTAAGTGAAAATTGGTTTAGCTCTGTAGGGCATAATGCTTTCTTTTCCATTTATATGAATTATACCGTTTATGATTTCTAGTGTATCAGATGGAACAGCTACACATCTTTTTACGTAATTTGATTTTTTATCTATCGGTTTTTTAACACCCTTTTCACGAACGAAAAATTTTCTTACTGTATCTGCAGGCCAGCTGAATGTTACAATTTCATTTCTTTTAATTTTCTGAAATCCGGGGAGTCTGAAGTAAGGAATTTGAGGTTTATTTAGATAGGACCTTAATCCAGTTCCAACTATAGTATCATGAACCATTGGAAACGAAACTGCTGTCTGTGGTGCTCTTGCTCCATAATGAAACTTACTAACAAACAAAAAATCTCCAACTAAAATAGATTTTTCTAACGATCCAGTTGGAACAATGTATGGTTGTATGAAATAAGTATGAACTAAAGTTGCTAAAATTATAGCAAAAATAATTGAACTTAACCACTCTCCAAATGCGGTTTTTGGATTTAAATTTCTTTCGTTTATGTACTTAGAACTAGATGAATAATTAATTAAGTAGATAAAAAAACCAAAAGAGGCTACTGTAGCTATCGTATCTGCAGTTGAGTTTTTTCCAAAGCTTCTTGCTGTTTCAACCCATATTACTGGAAAAATTAATAAGTTAATTATTGGTAAGAATAATAAAATCACCCACCAAAATGGTCTATTTATTATTTTCATTAAAATAAAGGCATTATATATTGGGATAAACGCAAGTGAACCTTTATAACCTGATTTTATATATAATTTCCAAGTACCTAATCCATGGATTAATTGAACAACAAAGAAAAAAATCAACCACTCAAAAATTGTCATATTTAAAATTTAAAATTTGAATCTTTTATAACATCACTCATATTAAAGACACCTTTTTTATTTAATATCCATTCTGCTGCTATTACAGCACCTAAAGCAAATCCTTTTCTACTGTGAGCAGTATGCTTAATTTCTAACGAATCTATTTCAGAATTATATTTTACTGTATGAGTTCCTGGAATATTGTTCTCTCTTTTTGATACCATATGAATAGCATTATTATTATCATTATCAAATGACCATTCTGAATATTTTGATTTGAGAATAATTTCATCTGCTAAAGTAATTGCTGTTCCACTTGGCTTATCGAGTTTTTGTTTGTGGTGGATTTCTTCGATCTTAATATTGTATTTTTTATGCTTACCTAGAAGATTTGAAAGTTTTTTGTTGAGTTCAAAAAATAAATTTACACCAAGACTATAGTTTGAAGAATACATAAAACTAGTATTGGATTTTTTTGAGTATTCCATAATGTCATTATAGTATTCTAACCAACCTGTTGTGCCACTTACAACAGGAACTGAACTGTCAAGTGATAATTTTATGTTATTGACTGCTGAGTCAGGAGTGCTAAAATTTATTGCTACATCACTATTTTTTAATTTACTAATGGAATCGTCTTTATCAACTATTATTGAAATAGAATGTCCTCTTTCTAAAGAAATTTTTTCAATTTCTTTACCCATTTTCCCATATCCTAGTAATGCTATTTTCATTTTAAAAATTCAAATTTAGTGATAATCCTATTGATTCATAACTTAACTCACTACCATAATTTAAATAAGGTTTTAAACTTAAAGACTCGTTGACATTGTATTGTTTTAAATGAGAGTCAATATTAGCATCTAAAATGTTTAAAATATAAAAACCAACTATAAATACCATAGAAAGATCTCTGTTTTTCTTGTGAAAATCTGCTCCGTCTAATAATCTATCGTCATCTATTATTAAATTTTGATAAGGATCATTTTTATATCCTGCTTTCCTGCTTTTGTAAGCGTTCCTATAATCCCAATATTTTTTTTGATTAAAATCGTAAGAATATATCGATGTGCCTATAGCAGCATAAACAATTGGAATCTTCCAATATTTTTTATTAAATCCTTGACCTAAACCAGGTAAAACAGCTGAGTAAAATGCTGCTTTTGATGGAGCAGATGGGTCTAACTCATCAAAATTTATTTCTTTTTCCTGAGAAATACCTGAAATTGAGACTAGAATAATTATAAATGATATGATGAATCTATTTATCACTTGAGAGCTTCTCTATTATATTTTTATATTCTTCAATGTTATTAAAAGAAATTGAAATCGAACCTTTATTTTTAGTTTTTAACGATACTTTAACCCCTACTTTTAATTTTTTTGTTAAACTATCTATGTCATTTTTGTAAAAATCTGAACTAATAACTTTTTTATTTTCTTTTACTAAGAGATCATTTACGGAAATTAGTTTTTCTGTTTGCCTTACCGATAGAGAATCTGATAAAATCTTTTTATAATATTTTAATTGTTTGTCTTTAACTTGGATAGAAGCTAGTGCTCTACCGTGCCCCATTGAAATAAAACCATCTCTTATTCCGGTTTGAATTATTGGGTCAAGTTTTAAAAGTCTTAAATAATTTGATATGGTAGATCTTTTTTTTCCAACTCTTATACTCATTTCATCTTGAGTTAACATTATTTCGTCAATGAGTCTTTGGTAGCATAAAGCTATTTCAATTGGATCTAAATTTTCTCTTTGAATGTTTTCTACAAGTGCCATTTCTAAAGATTGTTGATCGTTAGCGATCCTTATATAGGCAGGTATAGATTTTATCTTTAAAAATGAAACGGCTCTAAATCTTCTCTCTCCAGAAATTATTTGATATGATTTAAAGTCAATTTTTCTAACAGTAATAGGCTGTATTATTCCTAACTGTTCAATTGAACTGGCTAGTTGTGATATTTTGTCATTTTCAAAATTTGTTCTCGGCTGAAACGGATTTATTTTAATTTGATCAATCGGAATTTCTATTACATTACCAATTAATTTATCTGCGTTTAAATCTTGAGCTGAGTTAATATCATTTTCTTGATTTTCTAATAACGCTGAAAGTCCTCTACCAAGGGATTGTTTTTTATATGCTTTAGCCATTTTTATTTTTATTAATTAATTCATGTGCGAGCTTAATGTAGTTTTTAGCTCCCTTGCTAGTTGAATCATAATCTATAATATTTTTTCCATGACTTGGAGCTTCTCCAAGAGTTACATTTCTTTGAATTATAGTTTTGAAAACCATATTATGGAAGTGTTTTCTTACTTCTTCAACAACTTGATTAGATAGTCTTAACCTAGAGTCATACATAGTTAAAAGAAGACCCTCAATATTTAAATTTGGATTATGAATTTTTTGAATACTTTTTATAGTATTTAAAAGTTTTCCTAATCCTTCCAATGCGAAATACTCACATTGAATAGGAATTATTACAGAATTTGATGCAGTTAAGGCGTTTAAAGTTATTAATCCAAGAGATGGAGCACAGTCAATAATTACATAATCGTAGTTCTCTTTAACAGTGTCCAGTGCTTTTTTCAACATAAATTCTCTGTTTGGATGATTAACTAGTTCCAGTTCAATAGCTACTAAATCAATAGTTGAGGGAATTATGTCTAAATTAGGAGTATTGGATTTAATTATTACGTTTTCTGCTTTTTCGGTATGTTCAAGTAACTGATACGATGAGCCTGTTATTTTTTTTAAATCTATTCCAATTCCTGATGTTGCATTAGCTTGCGGGTCAAGATCTATTAAAAGAACTTTTTGTTCTAATATTCCTAGACATGCAGACAGATTTAGTGCTGTAGTTGTTTTTCCAACACCACCTTTTTGATTGGAAACAGAAATGATTTTACCCATTAATAAATATTTATTTTAAAAATACAATTTTTTGAAATTGAAATATAGGGGGGGCAGGGGTTTTTGTTAACTAGTTTTCAATACTGTCTTTAAACTCAATAATGAAGATTTCTTCGTCTTTCTTTTTCATAAAAAAATTTTCTCTTGCAAAAGCTTCATAATTATCAGGATCTTTTAAATCGTTAATCAATTTCTGATCATTTAAAATTTCTTCTTTTAATTTTTCTTTTTTAATAATTAATTGATCAATTTCTGAATTTAGAGTATTATGAAATAAATAGGAGTTAGTATCAATAAATAACATCCAAATAATAAAAAATAAACTAACAACGATATAAAAATTTGTAAAAAATTTAAAATATTTATTTGATTTAATTTTACTAACAAAAGACTTAAATGAATTCATCTATTAAATTTATTATATCATTAATTGATTTTTGAGCATTATTTATTATCACGTTAGCATTTGTTCTAGAAGGATAAATAAATTTTTGATACATTGGTTCACACATATCGTTAAATCTATTTATAACTTCAACTTCTGTCCTTCCTCTTTCTTTTATATCTCTTTTTATTCTTCTAGTTAATCTTGAATGAGAATCTAAATCTAAAAATAATCCAAAATCAATCAAACTTATTAATTCTGAATTACAAAAAATATGAAGGCCTTCTAAAATTATTATTTTTTTAGGTTTTAAAGTTTGAGTTGTTTTTAATCTTTTATGTGTTTTGTAAGAGTATACAGGCTCCTTAATACTCTTGTTATTAACCAAACTATTTAAATCATTAACTAACAATTCAAAATCTATCGAGTCCGGATGATCAAAGTTTATTTTCGATCTTTCTTTAAAACTTAAATCAAAATGATCTTTGTAATAAGAATCTGTATTGATTTTATTAACACCTAAATTTTTATAATGTTCTTTTAATTTTTCAGAAACTGTTGATTTTCCAGAGCATGTTCCGCCACATATACCAATTATGATAACCTTATTGTGTTTAAACCTCATCAACTTCTTTTTCAGTAACAGATTTCTCTGATTTATTTCCCCAGCTGTTTAATATATAGTTCATTACATCTGCAATCTCTTGGCTATCTAATCCCATATTTTCCATATTGAGATTATAATTAACTCCGTTCACGACTATTGGTCCAGAAAGTCCATATTTAACTGCTTTTATTGATTCAATTCGTTTGTTTAGCAAATAATCTGCATTCGCTAGAGGAGGATAGGCTCCTTTAACTCCCTTGCCGTCTGTCATATGACATCTTACGCAAAAATCTTCGTATAATTCTTTTCCAATGGAATGATTATTAAGTTTAGATACTTTTATTTTTTTTTTTGAGGGTATGATTTTATAAACTCCTTTGTTTTCTATTGAAACATAAATATATCCATCAGGTCCTTGCTTAACATCTCTTGGTCTACCTAAATCTTCAGCTATTTTTGATCTCGATATAACCTTGTTATTTTTAATTCCAATTCTTTCAATATATTTAAAGACTAACGCTCCAGCTAATAGACTTCCTTTCCAGTTTGGATATATTTCACTAGAAATATATTCAAATGAACTGGGAGCAATTGAGGGTAGCCAGTAATATAATGGTTGTTCCATGTTTGGAAGACTTTTATCTTTTGTTATAGTTGTTCCACTGTAATTTATTCCATAAGTTATTTTTGGCCATCCATAGTTTTTTCCTTTTTGTATTATGTTTATTTCATCTCCTCCTCTAGGTCCATGTTCGTTTGTCCAAATTTCTCCAGTTTCAGGATGTTTAAACATACCCTGAGGATTTCTATGTCCATATGAATAAATAGCTCTTTTAGCGTTTGGAGAATTGTAAAAAGGATTATCAACTGGAATTGTTCCATCATCTTTAATTCTATATATTTTTCCTCCATCTACAGTAAGATCCTGAGGATTAACATTTCTATTTCCTCTATCTCCAATTGAGAAATAAAGAAAATTATCATTATCAAATTCTAATCTTCCACCAAAATGTTGACCTTTTTTTGTTTCAGGTGATCCTTTGTATAACACCTCTAAATCTGTCAATGAATTATCAATTAGTTTTGCTCTAGCAATAGTTGTATTCCCTCCTTTGCCTTTATTTTCCTCAGAAGCATAAGAAAAATACAGCAAGTTGTTTTCTTTGAAATCTGGGTGAATAGCAATATCTAAAAGGCCTCCTTGTCCCCTAAAATATATTTCAGGAAGTCCATTTATTTCTGTTTTTATTCCGTTTTTGTAATGAAAAAGAGATCCTGATTTTACAGAAGCAAGTATAGAGTTGTCATCAAAAAATTCAATTCCCCAAATAATGTTTTCATTTTTAAAAACTAACTCCATTTCATAGTCTACTTCATCTGTTACTATGGTATTTTTATTTTCTTGATCTAATGGTTTTAAATCCTGCCCGCACGAATAGTTAAGTATAAAGATTGCTAATAGTATACTGATTGAAAATTTATTTTTCATATTTAATTTATTTTAATTAATTGCCTCCGCTTTCAGCTAATATTTGAAGTAAATCTAAAAATAAATTAATAATATCTAAATATAAATTTACTGCGATTTTTATTGCAGTTGACCAGGATTCATCACCAGCATTCATTTGTTTTTCTAACATGTCAAAATCATATAATAAATAGCCTGTAAAAATAAGAACACCAAAATAGGCCCTTAAAAGCGAATATTTTTTGGATTTAAAAATGAAAACATTAAGAACTCCCATTACAATAAGCACTATAAGTGCTATAAACAAAAACCCGCCAAGAACACTAAAATCAAATGACGAAGTAAACACTATAGATGCGGTTGCAAGTACTGCAATAGTTGTAGCTAACATTGCTTGAAAAACTACATTTTGCCATTCTTGATGATAATTATCCTTTTTAAAACTGTTTGATGATATTATTTTATCAATAATTAATTTATAATTTTCAGAATCTGAGTCAAATAGTTCAGTTGGATTAGATTTTTCATAGAACATTGTCTTTTTTTCATCTTTTTGACCCCAAAATTTCTCAGAAAAAGTTTTTTTATCAGTAACAACAGTTTTGCTTAATAAACCAAATTGTTTTTTATATTTTCTCATCTTAAAATTTTCACCTAAAGCTGATACTGTTGGTCCGATACTCCATCCTATTAATCCTGAAAATATTGCAACCAGTATTAGATTCAATGGGTATACATTGTCATAATACATAATTGCAAATAAGAATATGAAAGTTCCTACAATATTAATTATAGCTTCAGAAGTTGTTTCATAAGCTTTATTAATCCTGGCAAAAAAAGTAGTTATTACCAGCATAACTCCTACAATTAAAAAGGTTTTAGCAAATAAAATGTCGTACATAATTTGATTTTGTCTAAGTTAAAGAAAAATGTCGGGATGACAGGATTTGAACCTGTGACCCCACGCCCCCCAGGCGTGTACGCTACCAGACTGCGCTACATCCCGTTTATTTATTTCGAAATATACGTTCTGTTTTTTAATATTATGTTCTGTTTATTGAGAATTATTTTTTAACAATAAAACAAATTAAAATTATATAAAATATTGACAGTTAGTACTATATAATTTTTACATTAGCTTCATGAAAAAGATTTTAGTAATATGCTTTTTTATTTTTTCATGTGACACTCAAATTCAAGGAGTAATATTAGAAGATCATAATTATTCAAAAATAATCTATGAAATTTATAATGATTACAGTTCAAATAAATATGATTTATTTTACAAGTACCTGGATGATGATGTAATAGCGTATTATTCCTCAGAAAGTATTGTAGGAGCAGATGAATTAATTGAAACGTTGACTTTCGATCATTATTATTTTTCAAATATTAAAATTGAAAAAGTTCAATTATATACTGTTTTTTTAAGTGATGGTAGTTATGTGACTAATTATACAACCAATTGGAGTGCTATTGGAAATTTTACAAATAAGGATTATAAATTACCAGGTCATATTGAATTTTTATGGAAAAATGATAAAATTATTGAACTCAAAATTTATATTAATACAAAAGCCATCAAAAATGAAATTAAAAATTTATAATACGACTAAAAAATTATTTTTGTTAGTCTTTATTTATCAATTTTTTTCGTGTGAAACTCAGTCAAATGGATTTTTAAAAATTGATGATGATTGTTCTTTGAAAGTGAGGGGATTGGTTGAAAAGTATTCTAAAAATAATACAAGTGAAATGGTAAATTTCATTTCAGATTCAGTAATTATTTATTTTAATAATGATAGTTTTATAGGATTAAATATGTTAATTAGTGAATTTGTGGATGATCATAAAATGTTTTCAAAAATTCAAATAGAAGATTTAAAAACTCACACATTATATTTTAAAAATGATAAAATAATAACTGAACAAAGCTTTGAATGGCATGCTGATGGAAATTTTTCTAAAAGTCATGTACACACTAGTGTACACTTAAATTATTACTGGAAAAAAGATAAAGTAAATAAAATTGTAGCAATATTTGATTCCGAAAATTATTTGAATGAAGAAATATTATTTAACAAACAAGAAAATTAATGGATATAATTTTAATTATAACATCTGCATTTGCTGCAATTTCATGTCTTTATATCTCTGTAATAATGTTCTCAAATAAAGGGAGGCTATTTGTTAATTCATTATCATATTTATTATTATTATTTTCAATTTCAAAATTTATTGATATTGGAAATGTTATTGTTAATAAATCTCAATTTTTATATTATTCAAATATTTCTTATGATAATTTTCAACAGAACTTTGTTTCTTTTTTAAGTCTATTAGTGCCAGTATTATGCTTAAAGTTTTTTACAGATCATTGGAAAACAAAATTGAACAAAAAGCAGAGGTTTGTTTTATTATTCTTACCGCCTATAATTACAATTTTGATATCTTTTTTATTTGAAAAGATTTACTATTCGACAATTATTTATGTTTATTATCAACTAATTGGTTTGTTATCATTGTTTCTATTAATGAAAAATAGAAAATATTTTATTCAGATATCTGTATTTGATCTTTTGTTTGCTGTAATTATAACATATAACATGTTCACTTTTATTGCTTATTATTATTTATTTATAAACGATGTTTACTTATCTAATTCTATTTTAATAGTGCAGCCCTTGGGATCCGTTCCTTTAGGCACAGATAATAGTGGAGGTATAATTAAGTTATTATTAAATTTTATATTAATAGTTTTACCTACATATATTTTATTAAAACCTAATTTATTATATGGTGATTATTTTTTTAATGCTGATATAGCTAGATCAAAATCAGAAAGTAAAAATAATCATTGGAGTTCATCAAAAAATAAACAAATCCTTAAAAAAGATTTAAGACTTTATAAAGAAATTAAATTAGATATTTCCTCTATTATATTTAAAATTATTAAAGTTGAAAAAAATTATATTAATAATAAATTAATAATTTATAAAATTGAAAATATAGCCCTTCTGGTTGATGAAAACACAAAAGTTGTTGAATTCATTTTTAATTATCATAATAATCTATCATTTTCTAAGTATATGATAAAGATTAATATGTTAAAAGCTGGTCAATTAATTGAATCAGGTTATTTAAAACAAAACTCAGTCAATGACCTTGCTAATATGTTTGGATATAGTTCAAGATCTGCGTTTTATTCAAAATTTAAAGAGTTTAATGATAGCGCTCCTTCTCAATATTAGAACAAAATTATGTATAATTAATTTTATTAAAATAAAAAAACCTCTTCTTTTGAAGAGGTTTTTTTGTCGGGGTGGCAGGATTCGAACCTGCGACCTCCGCGTCCCAAACGCGGCGCGATAACCGGGCTACGCTACACCCCGTAAGCCGGCAGCAAATATAGTATTATTTCAAAAATCATCAAATAATACTTGATAATAATGAGTATTATTTTTGATGATAACTTTTTACAGATTTTTGCTCAGCAAATGATCAAATATTATAAATTTACTTTTTAAAATATTTATATGTCTAAAGAAAGAATTAAAAACTTAATTATAGGCTCAGGTCCAGCAGGTTACACTGCAGCTATATACGCTTCAAGAGCAGATTTGAAACCTGTTTTATATACTGGAATGGAGCCCGGAGGACAATTAACAACCACTACTGAAGTTGATAATTTTCCTGGATATCCTGATGGAGTTGACGGTCCTACAATGATGGTTGAATTACAAAAGCAAGCAGAGAGATTTGGAACTGATGTTAGAATTGGATTAGTAACTAATGTAGTCCTGAGTGAAAATTCTGGTGGAATACATAAAATAACAGTTGACAACAATATTGAATTAGAGGCAGAAAGTGTAATTATTTCCACTGGTGCTACAGCAAAATATTTAGGCATTCCATCTGAACAAAGATTAAGAGGAGGTGGAGTTTCTGCGTGTGCTGTTTGTGACGGTTTTTTCTACAAAGGTCAGGATGTTGCTATTGTTGGTGGAGGTGACACTGCAGCTGAAGAAGCAACATACTTAGCCAATATATGTTCCAAAGTAACCATGATTGTAAGAAAAGGTGAAATGAGAGCTTCAAAGGCAATGCAACACAGAGTTGAGTCAAGAGAAAACATTGATGTTAAGTACTTTTCTGAAATTAAAGAAGTTTTAGGTAAAGATGTCGTTGAAGGTGTAAGTATATTAAATAACCAAACTAATAAAATTGTTAACGTTCCAGTTACTGGTCTTTTTATAGCTATTGGTCACAAACCTAATACAGATATTTTTAAAGGACAGCTTGATATGGACGAATCTGGATATGTAATTACCAAAGGAAAATCTACTCATACCAATAGACCTGGTGTTTTTGCGTCCGGTGATGTTCAAGATAAAGATTATAGACAAGCTGTTACTGCAGCTGGTACTGGATGTATGGCTGCTTTAGACGCGGAAAGATATTTGGCCAGTCTTGAATAAGGTTAGTTTTAAAATAGTATATTTATACTAAACCTTTATTATGAGCAAACTATCACTTTTTATTAAAAATCAAATGTCTTTTTTTTGGCTTCCTGCTGCTTGGATTTGTGGAGTTAGAGTAGATTTAGAAGAAAGTAATAAGTGTGTTGTTAGAGTTAAGCTTGGGTTTATTAATAAAAATCCATTTAAATCTCTTTTTTGGGCTGTTCAAGGTATGGCTGCTGAAATGCCAGGTGGCTTGTTGCTTCAGAACAAAATAAAAAGCAGTGGACAAAATATTGCTATGCTTCTTGTAGGGTCTTCTTCAAAATTTACTAAAAAGGCGGTTGGAAAGATATTATTTACTTTTGAAAATGGTGAGTTATTAGACGAATTAGTTAATCAAGCCGTAAAAACAAAAGAAGCTAAAACAATTACTATAAAAACAAATGGAGTTGATGAAAAAGGCGATGTTGTTTCTGAGTTTTCTTTTAATTGGAGCATTAAGCTTAGGTCAAAAAGATAACTATTAACATTTTCTTTGCATTTTAATTTACATATTCTGCTTAAATTGTAATAAACAACAATGTTATGTCTAGAACTATTTATAAGTATACAGTTGAGGTTTTAAAAAAAGTAAGCTTTAATCCAAAATTATTTAAAAGAGAATTAGAAAAGGCATCTAAAAAACTTTTACCTCACGAATATATCGAGTTGATGATTTGGGCAAAAAATTTTAAATTTCAAAACCCACACCTTTATTACGTTGAAGTTTAATTATTTGGATTTATAATTTCAACATCTGTAAAATTTTTAATTTTCTTCATTGAAGATTTTATTAATAAAAACACTTCTTCTATTACATGTTTTTTTAATGTATTATTTTTATAAATAACACTAATCTCTCTAGAGGGTTCTGGAGTTTTAAAATTATAAACTTTGGCTTTCTGTTTGTCTCTTAAATTTAAAGATGTTAAGTAGGGTATAAGTGAAATTCCATTACCTTTTAAAGATAAGTTTACTAAAGTTTCTAAGCTATTATTTTTAAATTTTTCATTAAAACTAGCTGATGGAAAGATATTCTCAATGATCTTTCTAAACTCATTTTCTTTGTTTGGAACTAATATGTTTTTACTATTAATTTCAGTCAATTCAATTTCAGTTGAATTATCATTCTTAAGATTTTCAGGAATTATTACTAATATTGGCTCATAGTAAAGTGGTAGGATTGTAAAATCATTAATGTTTGAGGGTGTTATACCAATAATAAAATCAAGTTCATTGCTTTTCAATGAATCGTAAAGAAGTCTACTTTTATTGGTAATAAAATTAATATTTAAATCAGGATATTTTAATAACAAACTATCTGTAAATAAAGGAAGTACAGTTGATTCCAATGATGAACTTATTCCAATGTTTAGGTTACCAATTATTATATTTTTTTGATAATTTATTAAATCTTTTACTTTTAAAGATTCGCTTATTATAATTTGAAACTGTTTAACTAGCTTTTCTCCAATTTCAGTTGTTTCTACAGGTTTTTTTGATCTGTCAAATATTTTAATATTTAATTCTTTTTCTAGCTTTTGAATTTGCATACTTAAAGATGGCTGCGATACAAAAGATTTTTCAGCTGCTATTGTAAAATTTTTGTACTTGTTTAAGGCAAGTACATACTTAAGTTGGTTTATTGTCATATCACTATTTGTTATAAAAATATGAATTTACATAAGAAATACCTATTGAATGATTTCAACTTTAAAGCGAACATTGTCAAGAGGCCATTCTCTTTTATCTGTTTCTAATTCTGATATTTTGTCAACAACATCCATTCCTTTAATCACTTTTCCGAATGCAGTGTAATTTTTATCAAGATGATAAGCACCATCTTTTTTCTTAACTATAAAAAATTCATAAGGTGAAGCTAGTTTATATGGGTTTTCAATTTCACTACTCGGCATAGAAATTATTCCTCGATGATGTCTATGACCTTTTTTTGTGTCAGGTGGTAATAAGTATCTTCCAATTTTTCTTCTTTTTTTTGAAGTACTAGTATTATCAGAATTTCCCCCTTGAATTATAAAATCTTTTACAACTCTATGAAAATATTCACCTTCAAAATACTTATTTTTTGTTAAATAAATAAAATTAGCTCTATGATATGGAGTGTTGATGAATAGTTCAATATCAATATTTCCATAGGATGTAATTATCCTAACTTTATTTTCTTTATTTTTTTTTCCGTATTCAAAAAAGAATGGGATAGCATTATCATCGTTTAATAGAAACTCTTTATTGCTTTGTTTTGGTATCTTTTTAGTTATTTTTTTTATTTCTGTTTTTACAGGTTGTTCTACCTTATCTTTACATGAAATTAATAAAAGGCTAATTAAAAGTATTTTATAAAAATGCATTTTACAGATTTTAAAAATTATATTTTAAAAATAAACGATTATAAACTTCCAGGACACAATTACTTATTAAAAATTGCTCCACCCTCTAAAATCAAGCATCTTAAAACTAATTTAATTCCTGAAAATTCTAAAACAGCATCAGTTTTAATGCTTTTTTATCCTGATATTAATAATGAAACTAGATTAGTTTTAATGTTAAGAAATAAATACAAAGGAGTACATTCTAATCAAATAAGTCTTCCAGGTGGTAAAGTTGATAGATTAGACAAATCTTTAAAAGATACAGCTTTAAGAGAAACGCATGAAGAAATAGGATTACATAAAGATGATATTGACATTGTTGGTGATTTATCATCAGTTTATATTCCACCAAGTAATTTTAATGTTTATCCATTTATTGGATATATTAATACAACTCCAATATTTCATCCTGATCCTAAAGAAGTCTCTTTAATATTAAAGCCTAAACTAGATTATGTTTTAAACATGGACATAGTTGATTCTTTAGTTGAAGTAAACGGATCTACACAAAAAGTCCCTAGTTATATAATAAATAATCACATTTTGTGGGGAGCAACTGCTATAATGGTTCATGAATTTGTTTTATTATTTAAACAAATGATTAATTCTTAATACATTTACCAAACCAAAAATTATTGTGTGAGTTTTTTAAAAAGAAATCCTTTTGGACATATCTTGTATGTCAAGAAATGGTTGATTCGTATTTTAGGCGTTTTAACACATCGAAGATTCAATCGATTTAATAAATTAAAAATTGAGGGTTCAGATGTTATAAAATCTTTGCCTCACAATAACGTATTATTTGTTTCAAATCATCAAACTTATTTTGCAGATGTTGCTGCAATGATTCATGTTTTTAACGCTAGTTTAAGCGGTAGAGTTGATTCGATTAAAAACATGACTTATTTATGGGAGCCTAAACTCAATATTTATTACGTTGCAGCTAAAGAGACCATGAACTCAGGACTTCTACCAAGAATACTGGCTTACGTTGGATCAGTTTCAATTGAAAGAACTTGGAGATCAAAAGGAGAAGATGTTAATAGACAAGTTAAAATGAGTGACATTGGAAATATTGGTAAAGCTTTAGACGATGGATGGGTTATAACATTTCCCCAGGGGACTACAACTCCTTTTAAGCCAATTAGAAGAGGAACAGCTCACATTATAAAAAAGTATAATCCAATTGTGATTCCGATAGTAATAGATGGATTCAGAAGGTCTTTTGATAAAAAAGGAATAAGAATTAAAAAAAGAAATATTCTTCAATCTATGGAGATTAAAAAACCACTAGATATAGACTATAAAAATGATTCTATTGAAAGTATAGTTGAAAAAATTGAACACGCAATTGAGCAACATCCTTCTTTTTTAAAGGTCATTCCAGAAAAAGATCTTTTAGATTTAGAAAAAGACAACAAAGAAAGAGAGTGGTAGTTATTCTTCGCTTCTAATCAATGCATTTTCCTCAATAATTCCACCACACGCAATTCTAGATCCAGCGGCACCAGATGGTTGTGAGACTAAATCATCCGCACCTTGATGGATTATTATTGATTTTCCAATAATATTTTTGTTTTGATCATCACAATCTAAGCACCACAAATCAGTTGTAAAAGAAATTGTACCATTACCATTTTCATCTACATTGAAATTTCCAATATCTCCTCTGTGAAAACCAGAGGAATCACCCCATTTTCCGTGATTTTCTAAAGTTGGATTCCAGTGGCCACCAGCTGACTTGCCATCGTCAGAAGAACAATCAGATTTTTCATGAATATGAATTGCATGTTCACCTGGCTCTAGATTATTTATAGTGGCTTCCATTATAACCTTAGAGTCTTCTTCAATAAAGACAACAAAACCATTTGTTTCTGATGAACTTTTTGATTCAAGTTCAATTACAACCATATTGGGAATTGAACAACTTGAAACTAGTAGCGAAAGAGAGATGAATAGGAAAAGATTCTTCATATAAATAATTGATTTTTTTAGCATGATATTTGTACTTTTAAAGTTATGAAATATTTTGTTTCAATTTTTTGTTTATTTTCTTTAATGTCATGCGGTCTATTATCTGAAAATAATAAACCTGTTGTTTATAATACTGAGTCGTTTAAAGAATTTAAATTATCAAAGGCACCGGATTATACCAATTTGAGATCATGGGCTGTTCATCCCAACGGAGATCAAAGTGTTTTCGAAGAATTTAATTTAGATGATTCAAAACTTCCTGTTGATGTTTTCTTTATTTATCCAACTCTATTAACAGATAAAGATAACACAAGATGGAATGCAGATATATTTGATCCCAGTACTAGATCATATGTTCTAGGTTCTTCAGTTAAATATCAAGCTTCTGCATGGTACTCTACAGGAGATGTTTATGTTCCTTATTACAGACAAGCTCATTTAAGAGTTTTTAGAGAATCTTTCTGGAAAAATGGTGGTAAAGAAGCTTATGAAATGGCATATAATGATATTAGGGAAGCTTTTGTGACTTACATGAAAGAATATAACAATGACAAGCCTATAATCATTGCCGGTCACAGTCAAGGTGCTGGGCACGCCAAAAGGCTCTTGCAGGAATTTTTTGATGATAAACCTTTAAAAAATAAATTAGTTGCAGCTTATCTAATTGGAACTAAAATAACTAATGATGATTTTAAGTCATTAGATCTTATGACAGATAAGAATGAAACAGGTGGATTTGTTACATGGAATACATATAGATTAATGTCTGAAAGAAAAACAAAAAATGCTTCATTTACTATTAGCGAAGAGTGGATTCAAGATGCATTATGTTCAAATCCAATAACTTGGGATAATGGAAAAACCTCGAATTACAAAGATCATAAAGGTTTTTTATATTTAAATAAGAAAGTTTTTCCAGGCACAGTAAAAATTGAAAGTATTGACAATAAGATATTAGTTAAACTTCCTAAGATGGGCATTGTAAAGCGATTACTTCTTTCAACAGTAAAAGACTATCACAAGGCTGATGTTAATTTATTTTGGGAAGACATCAGATTAAATAGTGTGGAGAGATCAAAGTATTATTTAAAAAACAACTAATTAATTAAAAATAATAATTAGATGAAAAATTTTTTGAGTTTCATTTTGTTTTTTTCTTTTATCACTAATACTGTTTATTCACAAAAAAATATTTTCAAAGGAAATGTATCTTTTATAAACGAATCAAACGATAAAGAACCGTTAGCAGGAGTTACTGTTTATTGGTTAAATACTAACTCAGGAACCTTGTCTGATATTGATGGTAATTATAAAATTCCTTTATCTAGTTCATCAAACAAGTTAGTTTTTAAATATTTAGGTTTCAAAGAACAAATTATAGACGTTACTGAAAAGATATTTTACAATATTATTATGTTGAATGATGATAATATTCTTGATGAAGTAACGGTAAATAAAAAAAGAAAAACAATTCAAAAATCATACTTCAAAACTCAAAACATTACTAATGTTTCAAGCGATGAGTTGTTGAAAGCAGCATGTTGTAATATTTCTGAAAGCTTTGAAACTAATCCTTCTATTGATGTTAATTATTCTAATGCAGTCACTGGAGTTAAACAAGTAAAAATGCTTGGTTTAGAAAGTCCGTATCTTCTTATAACCGAAGAAAATATTCCAATGATTAGAGGTGCTTCTCAAGTATATGGTTTGTCTTTTATCCCTGGAACTTGGGTTGAAAGTATGCAGATAACTAAGGGCTCAGGAAGTGTAGTTAATGGATTTGAAAGTGTTTCAGGGCAAATCAATGTTGAACTTAAAAAACCTTATTCTGATTCCCCTTTTTTTGTTAATGTTTATACAAACAATATGGGTAGAAATGAAATAAATATTCATGGAAATAAAATTATTAATGATAATTTAAGTACTGGATTATATTTACATGCTAACAAAAACACATCTATTAATGATAAAAATAATGACGGTTTTTTAGATAACCCAACATCTAATGCTTTTAATATTTTTAATAGATGGCAATACATTAATACTCAAAAAGGAACGGTTAGTTTTCTGGGAATTCGTTACATGAAAGATGAAAAAGAGATCGGAGAAAGTACAGACGATATGGTTTTTATTAGAGAACCATGGTTAGGACAAATTAATACCAATAGATTTGATTCTAATTTTAAATACGGATATGTTAACCCAAGTATTCCATATCAATCTTTGGGTTTTCAAATGGCTTACTCAAACCATGAACAGGATTCTTTTTTTGGAGTCAGAAATTATGACATTAACCAAAGAAGTTTTTATTCAAGTTTAATATATAATTCTATAATTGGTAGCACTCTTAACAAAATCAAATTTGGATTGAACTACTCTTATGATGATTTTGATGAAACTGTAGACAAAAAAGATGTTTTTTATAATAGGATAGATAAGTCTATAGGTGGTTTTTTTGAGTATAGTTATGATAGTATGGATGCTGTAAGTCTTGTTGCTGGTATTAGATACGATATTCATAATAATTTAGGTAATTTTTTCACCCCAAGAATACATATGAGATATCAACCTTTTGAAAAATCTGTATTTAGATTTTCATTAGGAACAGGCAGAAAATCTTCAAATATTTTCTCTGAAAATCAAAATATATTTGCGACAGGTCGTGAAATTAAAATCTTAAATAATTCAGGAAAATTTTATGGTCTTGATCCTGAAAAAGCTTTCAATTATGGTCTTAGTTTTAGACAAGGTTTTTTTATAAATAACAGAGAAGGTGATATTACTTTTGATTATTATGTCACTGACTTTGATAATCAAGTTGTTGTAGATTGGGAAACTCAAGGAGAATTATCTTTTTATAATTTAGACGGTAAAAGTTATGCTAAAAGTCTTCAAGTTGATATAGAATATCAATTAATTGATAATGTTTTAATTAAATCAACTTTTAAAAATTTTGATGTAAAAAAGCAATACGATTCTGGGTTGAAACAGAACCCGTTGACTCCAAAAAATAGATTTTTCACAAATATAGAAGCTTCCACAAATGAAAAAGAAAACGGATCAAAATGGAAGTTTGATTTAACTTATAATTGGATAGGTACTCAAAGATTACCAAATCACACAGAATTAGCTGATTTTAATGGTAGTTCACCATCTTACAGTTTGATAAATTCTCAAATAACAAGAGTATATTCTGATAAATTTGAAATTTATATTGGTGGAGAAAATATAGGAGGATATACACAAAGTAATCCAATTATTGGAGGAGATCCTTTCGGAGTTGATTTTGATACATCACTTATTTATGCTCCAATACATAAAGCTTTATTTTATGTGGGTTTAAGATTTAATAATTAATTTAGTAAAATGAAATATATAATTATCTTATCACTTTTCTTTTCATCCTTAGGTTTTTCTCAACAGAGTAATCTAAAATCTCTCAATGTTTCTTTTCTAGTTAAAGGAGTTTGTGAGATGTGTAAGGATAGAATTGAAAATGGAACATTAAAACTTAAAGGAGTTAAATATGTTAATTGGGATATTATTTCAAGTAATATATCTTTAATATATAATTCAAAAAAAATAAGTCTAGACGAAATTCACAAGGGAATTTCTTTACTTGGACATAGTACTAGTAAATATACTGCGCCATCTGAAATTTATAATAGTCTTCCAGATTGTTGTTTGTATGAAACTTTAGAAAAACATTAAATTATAAAATTATGAAAACAACATTTAAAATAATATTTGCAGTACTAATTGGAGCTTTTGTAGGTTATTTAATTACTGACTATACTTTGACAACTGATGAAGTTGAAATTGTTAACGAGGACAAAGTAGAAAATATAATAGAATTGATGGGTACTGAAACTTCTTTTGGTGTGAAAGGTAATTGTAAGATGTGTAAAAAGACTATTGAAACTTCTGCATTATCACTTGACGGAGTTCACAAGGCAATTTGGGATGTGAAGACTAAGCAAATAGATTTAGTTTATGATGATCAATTGGTTGAACTTACCACAATTCATAATACGATTGCTAGTTCAGGATATTCTACTGACTTAGTGGATTTAAATCAGGAAGCATACGACAATCTTCCAATGTGTTGTCAATATGATCCAGAAAAATAAATAAAGAACTTTTTATTACAATTATTTACGATCCTCTATTGGGTTTTTTATAAATCAAAATTAATTCCTTGTGCTAAGGCTAGTTCACTCGAATAATTAATAGTGTTGGTTTGTCTACGCATATAAACTTTCCAAGCATCTGATCCACTTTCTCGTCCTCCTCCAGTTTCTTTTTCTCCCCCAAATGCTCCGCCAATCTCAGCTCCAGATGTACCTATATTTACATTAGCAATTCCACAATCACTTCCAGATGCTGATAAAAATATTTCAGATTCTTTTAGATTTTTAGTCATAATTGACGAAGAAAGACCTTGTTTGACATCATTCATTATTTCTATAGCATTTTGAACTTCTCCTTTGTATTCAATTACATACAAAATAGGAGCAAATGTTTCTGTTTGGACAATTGAAGCTTCATTTTTGATTTCAGCAATTGCAGGTTTAACGTAGCACCCACTTTTATAATCATCACCTAAAAGAACACCACCTTCAACAATTAATTTACCACCCTGATTTTTAATTAGATTTAAGGCTGAGTTATATTGGTTGACAGCATCAACATCAATAAGAGGCCCTACATGATTACTTTCGTCAAGTGGATTACCAATTTTTAACTGACTGTATGCTTTAGCTAGTTCAGTTTTAATTTCTGAGATTATAGATTCATGTACAATGATTCTTCTTGTTGATGTACATCTTTGTCCACAAGTTCCTACAGCTCCAAAAACAATATTTATAACAGCCTGCTTTATATCTACACTTGGTGTAACTATAATTGCATTATTTCCTCCAAGCTCAAGTAAAGACTTACCGAGTCTTGCACCAACTTTTTGAGCAACATCTTTTCCCATTCTTGTTGACCCTGTTGCAGAGAGAAGATTTATCCTATTGTCATCTGACATCCATTTTCCAACTTGACTATCTCCATTTATTAAACAGGAGATACCGTTATCCATATCATTTTCTTTCAAAACATCGGCTATTAATTTTTGACAAACTACGCCGCACAGAGGAGTTTTTTCGGATGGTTTCCAAATACAAACATTTCCACAAACCCATGCAAGTGCTACATTCCAACTCCAAACAGCGACTGGAAAATTAAAAGCAGATATAACACCAACTATTCCAAGCGGATGATATTGTTCATACATTCTATGATTAGGTCTTTCTGAATGCATTGTTAGACCATATAATTGTCTTGATAGCCCTACTGCAAAGTCACATATATCAATCATCTCCTGAACCTCTCCTAATCCTTCCTGAAGGGATTTACCCATTTCTATTGAAACCAGTTCTCCAAGTTCAGCTTTATTTTCTCTTATTTTGTTACCAAGTTGTCTAACAAGTTCTCCTCTTTTTGGAGCAGGAATTTTTCTAAACGATTTAAAGGCGTTTTGAGCATCTGTAATTAATTTTTCATAATCATCTTTATTACCAGTGGTTACTTTTCCAAGTTCAGATCCATCAACAGGACTAAAAGAGCTAATTTTAGAATCTGAACCAAACCATTCTGTTCCATTTGAACAACCTTTTTGTTCATCTTTAATTCCAAGTTTTATTAATATTTCTGATATGTTGTTTTGACTCATTTTTAATAATTTGTTAAGCAAACTTAATCAAATTTGAATTGTTTATTTTTTCAGCTAACTTGGAATTAGGTAATAGTCATAAAATGAAAAATAAATTTAATGTAGAGTCCGATATTTCTAAAGCTGAAACCTTACCATCATCTTTTTATAAAGACTCAAAAGTTTTTGAAGATTTAAAATCTAAAATATTTTTAAAATCATGGCAGTGGATAGGTGACACTGATATGGTTAAGGATAAAAGTTCAGTTTATCCTTCAACAATATTAAAAAACTATTTAAATGAGCCAATAGTTTTAACTAAAGATGAAGATGATATTATTCATTGCTTAACTAATGTTTGTACTCACAGAGGAAATATTTTAGTTTTTGAACCAGGAAAATCAAAAAAGTTGGTTTGTATGTACCATGGAAGAAGATTTAATAATAAAGGAAAATTTGAATATATGCCTGAGTTTGAGAAGGCTAAGGATTTTCCAAGACCGTGTGATAATTTACATGAGTTTCCTCTTATTAAGTGGGGAAAATTATTATTCGCTGGACTAAATCCTTCGTTTGATTTTCAAAAAGTAATTGATAAAATGAACGAAAGGATAGGTTTTCTTCCAATTGAAAATTTTGAATTTGACGATTCTTTATCAAAAGACTTTACCATTAATGCTCATTGGGCGTTGTATTGTGATAATTATTTAGAGGGATTTCATATTCCATTTGTTCACAAAGATTTAAATGAGGTTTTAGATTACAACATTTATAAAACAGAAGTATATGATCATTGTAATTTACAAATTGGATATAGTGAAGATGATAGTGATGTCTTTGAACTTCCTAAAGATCATCCTGATTTTGGAAAAAATGTTGCAGCATACTACTACTGGGTTTTCCCAAACATGATGTTTAATTTTTACCCATGGGGACTATCCATAAATATTGTAAAACCAATTTCAGATTCCTTGACTAAGGTTTCTTTTAGATCCTATGTTCTTGATGAGTCTAAACTAAATAGGGGAGCGGGTAATCAACTTCAAAAGGTTGAAGAAGAGGATGAGTTTGTGGTAGAGAATGTTCATAACGGATTAAGATCATCTTTTTATAAAGCAGGAAGGTTTTCACCAACAAGAGAACAGGGTGTACATCATTTCCATAGATTGATTTCTGAATTTTTAAATTAAAAATATCATTCTAATATTTCGTATTCAATATTTAATTTTCGTAAAGCTCTCAAGCAAAAACTTGAGTTTTTGGATTCTACCTCAATATCTACAGCATCTCCCTCCAATAATATTGATGTAAGTTCATTAGAAAGGGTTTCATTAATATTGATTGCTAACTCACTTATACATTTTGAGATAGCTCTTCTATCTGGTCTTTGGGTATTACAAGATAATAGGTTTAATTTCATAAAAAGATATATAACGCAAGATAGTAGATTTCACGTTACTTTGAGAATGTAAATATATCTTCAATTGTTGTTTTAAATAAATTAGCCATTTTAAATGCTGTAGGTAAACTTGGATCAAATTTTTCTTTTTCAATTGCGTTTATTGCTTGACGAGATATTCCAATTAGCTCAGCTAGTTCTTCCTGAGTTAATTTTTGATTTTTTCTTAATTCTTTGACTCTATTTTTCATTTGTATCTTATTGCACTAATAATAGTAGAAGCTATATATGAAAAGCAAATAAAAAGCATTAAATATTCAAATTCAGGTTCCTTGTCAATAACTCCAAAATCAAAAGAAACTTCATATGTGAGACCAACAACCACAGCTAATCCTAATGTAATAGCCATAGCTTCAAATTGAATTTTCTTTTGTAACTCGTCATAAGTTTTAAATAAATTTTTATGAGCTACTATCATAACAATTCCAATAACTAAATTTATTAATAATCCTATTTTAGTATATATTAAATCATTCCATAACGTGTTTTCTGCACCTGTTAAAAAGGCTAAACTTACTACCCATGCTAATGTCCATCCTAGCAAAACCTTGTTTTGTTTTTTTTGTTCTTTCATAATTCTATTTTTGTAATGTTTACTTTACAAATATATATAAATAATTCAATAATGTAATGTTTACTTTACTTTTTTTTTAAAAAAAGTTCAAACTGATTGAAATGATAAGAGGTGTGAAAGCGAACTAATTTTTTTAAAGTTTTAGTAGGAATTGTACCATACATTTGGTGGAATACATTTTCAGTATTTATTTCTTCAATTTTTTTATAAATCTTAATTAATCTCTTTTTTTCATTATCAAGATCAATGGTTTTAGGAAAAGTTTTAAAAATTGGAAGTGTTGCTGAATTTCTTTTGAATTTATTAACGTTAAAATCTATATAATTCAAATATTTTAAGAACAAGTATCTAAAAAAAAATCTTGAGGATATCCTTGTGAAAAAACTCATTTTTTTTCTTCCCAAAGAAACTTCAATAAAGGTGCAACAGTGAAATAGCATTTGACTAGGGTTTAAAGTTCCCCATTTAGGAAAGCTGTTTTCGTCAAGTCTTTTTAAATATTTTTCAATGTTATTTGAATCCAAATACATCTTATAAAGGTAAAAAAAACCCTACCAATTAAGGTAAGGTTTAAAGTGATCGCGAGAGGATTCGAACCTCTGACCGTCTGCTTAGAAGGCAGATGCTCTATCCAGCTGAGCTACGCGACCTTTTTTTGACGAATGCAAATGTAAAAAAATATGTTTAAATTTATGGAAATCGAATGGTTTTATTTAATTTAAAAATATGAATATACTATCTACTTTATTATTTCTACAAAAATTTAACGTAAATCATGATAATATGAGCACTTATGCTTCCATCTTACTTTGGGTAGTTCCTGGCTTTATGGTTCTTATGATTATTGAAGTTCTTTATGGCCACTTCACTGATAAACAAACTTATTCTTTTATGGATACTTTATCTAGCCTTAGCTCTGGAATAACAAATGTTTTAAAAGACTCTTTAGGTTTAGTTTTAGTTATATTGTCCTATCCATATATTCTAGATGCTATTGCTGTTTTTGATTTAGAATCTAGTGTATTATTATACATTGTAGCTTTTATTTGTATTGATTTTGCTAGTTACTGGAATCATAGATTAAATCATAAAGTAAATATATTTTGGAACCGTCATGTTATTCATCACAGTAGTGAAGAATTTAATTTAGCATGTGCGTTAAGACAAAGTATCTCAGCTTGGATTGGTTTTGGGGCATTTTTCTTAATTCCTGCTGCTTTTTTTGGAGTTCCTGCTCAACTTATAACCCTTCTAGCTCCAATTCATTTGTTTGCTCAATTTTGGTACCATACTAGACATATAGGTAAACTAGGTTTTTTAGAATACATAATAGTAACTCCTTCTCAACACAGAGTACATCATGCAATTAATCCTATTTATATTGATAAAAATCTTTCTGCAATCTTTTGTATTTGGGATAGAATTTTTGGAACATTTCAGGAGGAGTTAGATCAAGAACCACCAGTTTATGGAGTTTTAAAACCTGTAAATACTTGGAACCCATTACTAATTAACTTTCAACATGCTTTTAATGTAATTCAGGATGCGTACAATACTTCTAGTTTTAAAGATAAACTTAGAATATGGTTTATGCCTACAGGATGGAGACCTAGTGATATAATAGAAAAATTTCCTAGACCTATAACAACAGATCATTTCAATCGTGAAAAGTACAGTCCTGATTATTCATTTTTCATGAAGTTCACTGCAATCTTTCATTTTGTTTTAATTAACTTTTTACTTTACTTCTTCTTAAGTAATTTTTCTATAATAGAATCAGATTTAAAGATAGTTTTTGGTTTAATTATTTTTGTTTCTGTTTTTGGATTTACTTCTCTTTTAGATTTACAATCTTGGGCTCCGTTTTTTGAAATTTTTAGATCTCTATTTACAATTATTATTCTTTATTCATTTAATGATTATGCTTTATTTATTAATCATCCAATTGAGTTTTTTTTAATAATAACTTATTTTATTTTGAGTAGTCTAATTTCAGTTGTTATAATTTTTAATAAAAATCACTCAATGATTAAATTCAATAATGCAAATTCTTAAAACTCTATTAATATTATTAACATTTTCTAGCGTTTTTTCTCAAGACAACTGGGAATCTTTAATCAATAGTAATAACCTAAATAATTGGGAAATTAAACAAGGATCCGCAAAATTCGTTTTAGAAAATGGAGTTATTTCAGCAACTTCAATTTTAAACACACCAAGTACATATTTAGGCACAAAAAAACAATACGATAATTTTATTTTAGAATTTGAGGTATTTGTTGATGAAGGTTTGAATTCTGGTGTTCAATTTAGAAGTTCGAGTAATGATAATGTCCCCGAGCATAGTCGAGTGTATGGATATCAATTTGAATTGGACACAAACGAATATAGAGGTTGGTCTGGGGGTATTTATGATCAATCTAGAAAAAACTTTTTTCTTTATCCAATAACTAGAAATGAAAAAGGAAGAAAAGCATTTAAAAATGGAGAATGGAACAAGGCTAGAATTGAAGCAGTAGGAAACTCTATTAAAACTTGGGTTAATGGCATTCAGTGTACTAATTTGATTGATCCATTATCAAAGAATGGGTTTATTGCTCTTCAAATACATAATATTAGCCAGGAATCATCAGTTGGTAAAATGGTAAAATGGAAAAATATAAGAATATTAACAAAAGATATAACTAAACATCTATCCGTATCCGAAGATTATGCCCCAGAAATTAATAATATTGATAATGTTTTAAGTGCAAATCAAATAAAAAATAATTGGAGATTTCTTTGGGATGGAAAAACTTCTGAAGGATGGAGAGGAGCTAAGCTTGATAGATTTCCCAAGCAAGGTTGGGCAATTGAAAACAATATTTTAACTGTATTAGCAAATGATGGTTCAGAATCATCTAATGGTGGAGATATCGTTACCCTAGAAAAATTTTCAAATTTTGAATTAGAATTAGATTTCAAGATATCTAAAGGGTCAAACAGTGGAATTAAATATTTTGTTGATACTAATTTAAATCAAGGAGAAGGTTCATCTATTGGACTTGAATATCAAATTTTAGATGATAAGAATCACCCCGACGCAAACAAAAAATTTAAAGTTTTAGAATATTCAAAAAAAAATTGGGTTTTTCATAAGGATGGAACAAAAAAAAATAGAACTATTGGATCTTTGTATGATTTAATTGAAGCTGAAAATTTAAACGAAGAAAGATCTAAAAGACCTGTTTATCCAGATACTTGGCACAGAGCCAGAATTTTGGTTAAAAATGGGCATGTAGAGCATTGGCTTGATAACATTAAACTTTTAGAATATAATAGGTTTTCCCAAATGTTCAAAGCATTAGTTGAATACAGTAAATATTCAAAATGGGAAAATTTTGGTCAATCAAAATCTGGACATATACTTTTACAAGATCACGGAGATAAAGTATCGTTTAAAAATATTAAAATTAGAGAATTGTAGA
>ENA-ORCY01000126-ORCY01000126.1-marine-metagenome-genome-assembly--contig:-NODE-126-length-55372-cov-12.085632_pt1 | contig 55372 bp, 40 predicted proteins | sample MGYA00248634_ERZ508507 | MGnify/ENA primary metagenome ERZ508507 (study PRJEB26178, sample SAMN06266269) | marine metagenome | isolation source: Columbia River Estuary | place: USA:Columbia River... | reverse complement strand
AGTAAGTGTATTACGATAAGAAGGCACAATACAATAAATATCATTTCCTTTTTTGGTGAAGAAGGTTTCTATATAAGCACTATCGCTTTGTGGTACCACTAATTTTGCTACATTATAATTAGCCATAAAACTGGCACCTTTTTTAGGTTGAACATAACCCTTAGTCCATTGTGCTGGTCTCCAAGCTTCTGTTTCATAAATCGCTTCACCATTAATAGCTAACCAATCGCCCATATCGGATAGACGTTGCTGCATGATAACAGGAATAGTACCATCTGCATCAGGTCCAATATCTAATAATAAATTACCTCCTCTTGAAACAATATCGCTTAGCATTAATATTAAATCATGACTAGATTTATAATCTTTTAATTGTTCATTTCTATTGTAGCCATAAGAATGCCCTACCCCTTGACTTTCTTCCCATATAATACTCGCATCCATGCCACTTCCATATTCAGAAGTTGTATACATAGCGCCATGGTTTTTCTCTCTTGTATTATTCCCCCAACGATCATTCACCACGACTTCATTTTTTACAGGCGATTCATTAAATAACCAAGCAAGTAGTGCAGGACTTTGCCAAGCGGTATCAGATATATCCCATTCTCCATCAGAGAAAATAACAGAGGGCTTATACTTAGTGACTAAATCTTTAAACTGTGGTATCATATGTTCTGTAACATATTTTTTTCGGTTATGCAACCATAAGGGATTAAACCATTCGTATAAAGAATAATAATAACCCATTTTAAGTCCGGCGTCTCTTACTGAAGTAGATAAGTCTCCTAATAAATCGCGCTTAGGAGTTCCTGTTACAGCGTTCCAAGGTCTATTCCAATCACGATCAGCTTCAGCACTATTCCATAATGTATACCCATCGTGGTGTTTAGAAGTAAGTACTACATAACGTGCACCCGATTTTTTAAATACATCTGCCCATTGATTAGGATCAAACATTTCTGCTTTAAACATAGGTTCAAATTGTTCATAAGCAAAACTGCTGCCATAATTTTTATTATGAAAGGCCATAAAATCTTTTTGCTTCTCATACAATCTATATCTATACCACTCTGAATAACTATAACCACTATTGGGCATAATGGGCGCATAGGCAGGAACCGAGTACACACCCCAATGAATAAAAATGCCAAACTTATCTTGATGGAACCAAGCAGGAATTTTTCTGGTATTTAAAGATTCCCAATTAGGCTGGTAATTTTGAGCATTAGTAGATTGAGCGAATGCAAAAATTAAAACAAGTAGAAAGTATTTTTTCATAGTAGGATTTAATTTATAATACTTGTGTCAATAACGTATTAATTATGTGGACTAATTATATTGGTTAATTATATTTGGAAATACTTAAAAATTATCTGCTTCTCTATAGGCTTTAACTAAAGCCAATTCTCCTTCCTTGCCTGCGCCTACTTTTCCATGTTCCATTCCCAAAATACCTTTGTACCCCTTGCTATTAATATGTTTGAAGATATTTCGGTAGTTCATCTCTCCCGATCCTGGTTCATTGCGGCCTGGGTTATCGCCAATTTGGAAATACGCTATTTCAGACCAGCATCTATTAATATTATTAATGATATTACCCTCATTTTTTTGCAGATGATACATGTCAAATAAAATTTTACAAGCGGGGCTATTGATGGCTTTACAAATAGCATAGGCTTGATCTGAGTAGCGTAAAAATAAATTGGGCGTATCGCTTAAGGGTTCTAATACAGTAATTAAATTATTTTTTTCTAAAATGTCTACCCCTGCTCTTAATCCTTCAATCACATTGCCTGTTTGAATATCCATGGGTAAACTTCTATCAAAATTACCAGGTACGGTGGTCATCCATTTTGCATTGGTTCTTTTAGCTACTTCAACGGCTTCTTTACAAGATGCCGTAAACTTATCTTTCCATTCTTTAGAACCAGTGGTTAAATTGGTTTTATCATTATTAGAAAAGTTCACCACAAATACACCCATATGCATTCCAAGTGCAGCTAGCGTATCTCCAATTTTTTGTTGCATTTCAGGGGTTCTACTCATCATTCCATTATCTTCAATAGCAGTAAAACCAATACTATGTGCGTATTTTATTTGATCAATAAAATTAGGTCCGGCAAAATTTTCAAACATGCCATCGTGAAAAGCATATTTTAATTTGAAGGGGGTAGGCTCTACAGTATTGGATGCAATTGCTTTTGCGTTTGCTGCTAATAAACTACTACCTGCTAAAAGTGAACCGCCCACTAAAACATTTTGTTTTAAAAAATTTCTGCGTTCCATAGTATTGTATTTTTTTATAGCTTAAATTTAAGCATAAGTATTAATAAGAACAAGTTTGAAACCATTCATTTATACAATTACCCTTCTTGTATTTTCTACACCCTTACTGCAAGCGCAAACTAGGAAGTTTAGCTATTCAGAAATGAAAATGGGCTCTGCTTTCAATTTAATTATTGTGAGTGCCGACTCCAACAAAGCCAATCATTTAGCTCGAAAAAGCTATGAATTAGTTGATTCACTGAATCATATTTTTAGCAATTACGATTCAAGTAGCGAACTGTCTAAAATCAATGCCAGTGCGGGTTTACTGCCCTATAAAATGTCTACTGCCATGTTGGATCTAGTGCAAAAATCGCAGTATGCTTATATACAAAGTAAGGGCGCTTACGATATTAGCATTGGTCCTTTATCTAGTTTATGGAGAAATGCTAGAAAAGCTAAATTATTCCCAGAGGCAAGTACAGTTCTTGCCACAAAAAAATTAGTAGGACTAAATCAAGTAAAAATAAACAAACGCTTAGGCACTATTTTTCTTCCTAATGCTAATATGCAATTAGATTTTGGTGGTATTGCCAAAGGCTATATTGCGCAGTGGGTGATTAATTTTTTAAAAGCCAATGGCATACAGCAAGCATTGGTCGATGCAGGAGGTGATATTGTAATGAGTGGACCGCCCTTGAACCAGCAAGGCTGGCTTATTGGTGTAAACCTTCCTGAAACCACAGATCAATTATTAAATAAAAAATTACAACTCTCCAATTGTTCGGTAGCTACTTCTGGTGATGTCTTCCAATTTATTGAATATAAGGGTGTTAAATATTCTCATATCATCAATCCCCTTACTGGCTATGGTGTAACGAATCTTAGAAATGTAACCATTGTAGCCAAAACCGGTGCCACAGCGGATTGGCTAGCCACTGCTTGCAGCATCCTACCCATAAAGGAAGCTAAACAATTAGCTATCTCTCATCAGGCTGCATTATTAATTACTACCCTAAAAAATGGTAAACTGGTTTTTGAAGCTACCCCCAGTTTTAAAAATTATTGGCAAACCACTAATATAATTCAAGGTAAAAAATAGATAAAACAATTAAATAAGTTTTATCTTAATACACTAAACGGAGCGATTTGAAATTGTATAAAATTATTTTAAGTATTGGTATTTGTCTGTTGGCTACTCAGTTAATAAGCGCGCAAGAAAATAATTTTATGCCTTACGATCAAACTATCTTAGGAAGTCGTTTAAGTTTTAAAATGGTGCCTATTCAAGGGGGCGAATTTACAATAGGTAGTGCAGCCAATGAAAAAGGAAGAAATGCAGACGAGGGCCCACAAAAAAAATTAAGCATTGCTGCATTTTGGATGAGTGCTTATGAAGTAACCAGAGATGAATTAGATGTTTTTTTAAAAGACGAAAGCACGAGCCAGAATGTAAGCGTAGACGCCATTACAAGACCTAGCCCACAATATGTAGATTTAAGTTTGGGCATGGGAAAGGAAGGAGGCTACCCTGCTAATAGTATGTCGCAACGAACCGCTATTATGTATTGTAAATGGTTGTATCAAAAAACTAAAATATTTTACCGCCTACCGACAGAAGCAGAATGGGAGTATGCATGTAAAGCAGGAACTAATACCGCTTATTTTTTTGGAAACAATGCAGCAGACTTAGATAAATATGCATGGTATGAAAAAAATAGTGAGAATACATTTCATAAAGTAGGAAAAAAACTACCAAACCCTTGGGGCTTATATGATATGCTAGGCAACATGACTGAATGGACCTTGGATCATTATGATGCTACTGCTTTTGAAAAAGTAAACAATGAACAATTAACTATAGCAGCCAATGAGGCTAAATATCCAAAAACATTAAAGGGGGGAAGTTTTATAGATCCAGCAATTGAATTAAGATCTTCAAAAAGATTTCATTCCGATCCTATTTGGAATAGAAGAGATCCACAAATACCCAAAAGCAAATGGTGGCTAACCGAAGCAAAGCAAGTGGGCATAAGGCTTCTACGTCCTTTCCTGCAACCAACAGAAGAAGAAATTAAACAATTTTTTAAGGCCTATTTAAATTTATAAATTAAAAATTACTATTATGAACAAACCATTTTCGGGAAATAATTCACGAAGAGATTTCGTAAAAGGAAGCAGCCTTCTTGCAGGAGGTATTTTAGCAGCGCCCTTATTATCTAGCGCCAATTTTTTCTCCGGCTCCGATGATACCATTAAAATAGCTGTAGTAGGTTGTGGTGGCAGAGGTACCGGTGCTGCTATGCAAGCCTTGTCTAGTAAACAAAATGTAAAAATTGTTGCAATGGCCGATGCCTTCAAAGACAATTTGGACAGCTGCCATAAATCATTAATAGAGGAAATCAATAATAGTATTGGTGAATTAGCTAAAAGATTAGATGTACCTGAAGAAAGAAGATTCACAGGTTTTGATGGCTATCAAAAAGCCATCGCACTTGCCGATGTAGTCATACTTGCTACCCCTCCAGGTTTTAGACCTATTCATTTTGCAGAAGCCATTAAGCAAGGTAAGCATGTGTTTATGGAAAAGCCTGTGGCCACTGATCCTGCAGGTATTCAAAGTGTACTTGCCACTGCAGCTATTGCTAAACAAAAGAAATTAAATGTAGTAGTAGGTTTACAAAGACATTACCAAAATTCTTATCGTGAACTCTATAAAAGAAAAGATTTAATTGGAGACATTACTTCTGCGCAAGCATGGTGGGATAATGATGGTGTTTGGGTAAGACCTAGAAAATACAACCAAACTGAAATGGAATACCAAATGCGCAACTGGTATTATTTTAATTGGTTATGTGGCGATCATATCACAGAGCAGCATGTTCATAATCTAGATGTCATTAACTGGTTCAAGGGCGGACATCCTGTGAAAGCCCAAGGTTTTGGTGGACGTCAAGTTAGAAAAGGAAAAGAGCATGGTGAAATTTTTGATCATCACTTTGTTGAATTTGAATACGCCGATGGATCTATCTTAAATAGTCAGTGTAGACATATTCCTGGTACCATGAGTAAGGTAGATGAATTATTAATAGGTACGAAGGGAAAAATATTTTGTGGTGCTGCAAATATTAAAGACCATACTGGTAAACTTATTTATCAGTATGATACGAAATTAGAAAACAACCCTTATCAAACAGAACATGATGAATTGTTCGCAGCCATTGCAAAAGGAGAATATAAATACGCCGATGCAGAAAATGGAGCAAGTAGCACCATGACTTCTATTCTAGGAAGAATGGCTACTTATACTGGACAAGTTATTGAATGGGATAAGGCCATTAATTCGGGTATGGATATTCAACCAAAAGCATATAATTGGAATGCTGAACCTCCAGTACTCCCTAATGAAGATGGGCATTATCCCATTTCAATACCAGGTGTGACAAAATATTTTTAGTAGTAAAATTTTACAACCCATCTAGACAAAGCCCTGAGATGAATACATCTCGGGGTTTTTAATTAAAGCATTAATAGGAAAGCTTTGTACTGAGCTGCCATGGATTTAATAAAATCGGTTAGCTTGTATTTATTTAAAACCTCTGTGGGGGTGTCAGCCGCTCCTTGTATTAAGCCTACACAGCTGGGTTTGCCACAATTACAAATAAATTGTTGGGCAATTTTCCATTCAGTGGCTGGATAAAAAAAACGAAGTTCCTCACCTGTTTCAATATCACTGATGCATTCTAGTTGCATAGTAGTGGTATTAAATATAACATTCGGTTCACAACAATGATTCACATACTGCAAATATTCAGGGAATAGATAAATATGTTTATGCTCACTTACTTGAACTGTTAAATAATTAGGAGTATCCACAATTTTTGAAGCATCAAAAGCTACAATAGTATCGCCTGCTTTAAAAGAAGCGTTGGCAAATAAGCCATGTTGGTTATTTTCTTTGTTTTGCCTTACTTCGCAATGTTCATGGCTACTGATTAAAATAAAGGCATCATTTTTTTCGGGGGACATAAAAATTTTATAATTTATTTTACTCTTGTGAATTTTTCAGTTCTACCTAGCATGGAAAAGCCTAAATAACCGCGTACATTTAGTGTTTGCTTATCTTCGCTTAACCACATCTTACTACTATAGGTAGAACCCCCTTCTGCATCATAAATTTTACCTTGTACCCACTGTGGTGCTTCCCATATAAAATCATTTAACATAATCATGCCTTTCACTTCCCTGTTTCTTAAACTTTTATCGGCATTATATATATCTTTTCTTTCTGTTTTTACCCAGACTAATTTACCATACAATTTATTATTTTGTATATAGGTTTCTACAATCCCTTTTTTACTAGGTGAAAGCCATTTGCCTACAAAATCATTTTGAGCAAATACATTATTTGTAAAAAATAATATAAAAATAAATAAGCCCGCTTTTTTTAATACTTGTTGAATCATTATAGATTATTTTAGTTTGAATAGTTTTATTTAGGACATTAAATTAATAAATATTTATATTAATCCTATTAAATTCAACGAGAAAAATATCAATAAATAATTAACACTGACTAGAAAGCGAAGTATTAGCAACCCATATTTACCCCGGTTAAGGGTTTGGGAGCTAGGATAAGGGTATTAACTCTTTGTTATTTTATATAAATACACAATTGAAAAGGGTTTGTATTAAACAAGATTCAATACCTTGCTTTTCAGAAAATAATATTCATTACTATTTTTTACCCATAATCTGTTACGCTCAAAATTTATACTATGAAACGAATTTTTTTAGTCATTGCAATTGTTTGTATTGGAATGATAACGCAAGCACAGGATTCAAAAAAAATAATGCTGCCTACTGGCTGGGCATTAAGTCCGGCAGGTAAAAGTTTAGCATTAGGTGATTTGCCTTTGAATATGGCAGTCTCTAAATCAAAAAAATTAATGGCCATTACCAATAATGGACAAAGCACGCAAAGTATTCAGCTTATTAATTTAGTTTCAAATACTATTTTAGATAATATTAAAATTGATAAGTCTTGGTTAGGTATTGCTTTTAGTGCAGATGAAAAAACTTTATACGCTTCGGGTGGTAATGATAATTGGATTTTAAAGTATAGTATCATAAACAATAAATTAAAATTAACTGATTCTATAAAATTGGGAGAAAAATGGCCTAATAAAATTTCTCCTGCGGGCATTTGCATCAACGATGCAAAAAATATTTTATACGTAGTCACTAAAGACGATAATTCTTTGTATGAAGTAAATTTAGTTAGTAAAAAAATAATGAATAAAACAGCGCTTCCTGCAGAAGCCTATACTTGCGTTTTATCTAATGATAATTCAGAACTATATATTAGTGTTTGGGGCGCAGAAAAATTACTAGTGTATAATACTTTAAGTCAAAAAATAACTAGTAGCATTGCTACTGGAACACATCCTAACGATTTAATTCTTTCAAAAAACGGAAAAACAATTTATGTAGCTAATGGAGAAGACAATAGCGTTTCCGTAATAGATATTAAAAATAGAAAGGTACTAGAAACCCTTAATTGTGCGCTGTATCCCAATGCCCTTGCGGGTTCCACTACCAATGGCGTGGCACTAAGTACTGATGAAAAAACTTTATACATTGCCAATGCCGATAACAATTGCTTAGCCGTATTTGATGTATCAGCGGTTGGTAATAGCAAATCGAAAGGTTTTATTCCTGTGGGTTGGTATCCAACTAGTGTTAAGGTAGTAGGGAGTAAAATTTATGTAACCAATGGTAAAGGATTTACTTCATTTGCGAATCCATTAGGTCCTGACCCTTATAATAAGAATGCACAGATGGCGGTGCAAAAAGGTTTATTAAAAAATACAAAAGAGGTTCAATATATTGGAGGGCTCATGAAAGGAACCTTAAGTATTATTAATACCCCTTCCGAAAAACAATTAGGATTGTACTCAGCAGCAGTATATGAAAACACACCTTACACAAAAAACAATGAAGAAAAATCTAATGCAGAAATAGGATCTGTGATTCCTCAAAAAGTAGGTGATCCTTCTGCTATTAAACATGTATTTTATATTGTAAAGGAAAACAGAACCTATGATCAAGTTTTAGGGGATATGAAAGAAGGGAATGGCGATCCAAGCCTTTGTTTATTTGGAGAAAAAATTACACCTAACCAACATGCCTTAGCCAGAGAATTTGTTTTGTTAGATAATTTTTATGTGAATGGTGAAGTAAGTGCGGATGGACATAACTGGACAATGGGCGGATATGCCAATGACTACTTAGAAAAAAATTGGGTGACTAGTTACGGAGGACGTGGTGGTACTTATGATGCTGAAGGTACGCGTGCTATTGCCAATAATAAAAATGGATTTATTTGGGACTATGCAAAAAGAGCAGGTGTTTCTTATAGAACCTACGGAGAATTTGCAGATAACTATAAAGCCAATTTGCCTGTTTTAGAAAATCATTTCTGTCCCTATTATACCAGTTGGGATGAAACTGTAAGAGATACCACTAGAGTGGGTCAATGGAAACGTGATTTTGATTCTTTATTAGCCATTAATCAAGTACCACAATTAAATACCTTAAGAATTATAAACGATCATACGGAAGGCATGAAATTAGGCAGGCCATCTCCCTATGCACATGTAGCGGATAATGATTTAGCAGTGGGTATGTTTGTAGACTATTTAAGCAAGAGTTCTATTTGGAATGAAAGCGTCGTTTTTATAGTAGAGGATGATGCTCAAAATGGCCCAGACCATGTAGATGCACATCGCAGCCCTGCTTATATTGCGGGAGGCTTTGTAAAAAGAGGCTTTGTAGATCATACCGCCTATTCCACAAGCTCTGTTTTAAAGACTATTGAGCTTATTTTGGGCATGCCCCCTATGAGTCAATATGATGCAGGTGCCAGATCCTTATGGAGATGTTTTGACAAGGTATCCAACCCTAAAGGCTTCATTACTAAGCCCTTACAGCAGGATATCAATGAGAAAAATACGGCACGAACAGCGATGCAAAGAAAAAGCGAAACCTTTAATTTCAAAAAGGAAGACAGCATCAATGACCATGAATTTAATGAAGTGTTATGGAAGGGCTTAAAAGGAGAAAACGCCATAGTACCCGCTCCGAGAAGAGCTGCCTTTTTAAAGATGAACCCTAAAAAAGACGCGGACGATTAATAGACTTATTTAATTTGTATAAAAGAGCAGGTTTCTACTTAGAAACCTGCTCTTTTTTTATGCCAAAAAAGGTATCTTAGAGAATGATTATTTAAATCGCCACCTATGAAAAGAAGAGCTTTTGTAAAAAACACTATTATGTCAAGTACCGGATTACTCTTAACCAAAAATTTAATGTCTGCCACAGGTGGACCAGTCTATGGTCAAAATGGAATGACTTATCAATTAAATACTAATTGGGGAACACTGAATGCAGCAAAAACCCCAGTCAATGATTGTCATGAAATGATTCAAGATAGTAAGGGTCGAATTTTACTATTAACGAATGAAACAAAAAATAATCTTATTATTTATAATAAGTCGGGCAGCTTAATGGACTCCTGGGGCACTCAATTTCCAGGCGCACACGGGTTAACGGTTCAACAGAATGGCAAAGAAGATTTTTTATTTATAACCGATACCGATAAACATCAAGTGTATAAAACAACCCTAGATGGTAAAATTTTATTGACCATTGATGCCCCTGCAGACTTGCCTGCTTATCAAAAAAAGGAAGCCTTCGTGCCTACTGAAACCGCAGTACTTGCCAATGGTGAATTTTATATTGCAGACGGCTATGGTGCTCAACATATTTTACATTATGATGAAAAAGGGAAATTAAAAAATGCATTTGGAGGAAGAGGAGCGGGCGATGAATATTTAGACAATGCCCATGGTATTTGTGTAGATACTAGAAACGCTACGCCCACTTTAATTATTACCGATAGAACGCGCAATGCATTCAAGCGTTTTTCAATGGATGGAAAATTAATAGAAGTCATTCACTTGCCAGGAGCTTGTATGTGTAGACCTGTTATCAAAGGCGATTATTTATACGCTGCAGTTTTGCGTTCACCTAATTTAGATACAGTGAATTCAGGCTTTGTAACCATTTTAGATAAAAATAATAAAGTAGTTTCTAATTTAGGAGGCGCTGCCCCAGTATACAACAATGGTGTATTACAGCCTATGTCTCAAACAGAAAAAATATTTATACACCCACATGATGTATGTGTAGATGATGAAGGAAGTATTTATGTGGCACAGTGGGCTTCTGGAAAAGTATACCCTTATAAATTCACAAGAGTATAAAATTGAATGAATTAATTTCTTGAATTATTATAATCTAGTTATGAAGAAATATATAATATTTGGCATTTTATTAGCAGTAGCAGGTTTGCTTTATGGGGTAATTGATTTTGCTAAAGCTAAAAAAGAAAAAGAAAGCCTTATTTCCTACAATAGAGATATACGTCCTATATTATCAGATAAATGTTTTTCCTGTCATGGTCCTGATGTATCTAAAATAAAAGCAGGGCTCCGATTAGACTTACCTGCAAGTGCTTTTGCAGAACTTGAAAAAAATAAAGGGCATTTTGCTATTGTTCCAGGTAATCCCGAAAAAAGTGAATTGATAAAAAGAATTTCGTCTAATGATCCTGGCATCATGATGCCGATGCCAGAAAGTCACTTAGCCAGATTAACCACAGATGAAATAAAATTATTTACCAAATGGATAGAGCAAGGTGCCAAATATGAAAAGCATTGGGCCTTTGTAGCACCTATTAAAGAAGCCCTGCCGGAAGTAGATAATAGTAAGTGGGTTAAAAATGAAATTGACCCCTTTATATTAGAGAAAATGGAAGCAAAAGGTTTTGATCCCAATGAAACCGCCAGCCGTGAAGCGCTTATTAAAAGAGCTTATGCAGATATTACTGGGCTTGCACCTACTTATGAAGAATTAAACACATGGAGAAATAATAGTAGCGATAACTGGTATGCACAATTATTAGATAAATTATTACAAAAGCCTGCTTACGGAGAAAAGATGGCTTTACTCTGGATGGACCTAGCGCGCTATGCAGACTCTTACGGTTTTCAAGATGATAATATTAGGTCTCAGTGGCCTTGGAGAGATTGGGTGATCAATGCTTTTAATACCAATATGCATTATGATCAATTTTTAACCCAACAAATTGCTGGTGACTTATTACCAACTGCCAGCAAGTCTTCTATTTTAGCAACAGCTTTTTTTAGAAATCATAAATACACAGAGGAAGGCGGCGTGATTGAAGAAGAGTACCGCGTGTCTTATAATATTGATAAAACAAGAACCTACGGTAAGGCCATACTAGGCGTTACCATTGAGTGTGCGCAGTGTCATGATCACAAGTACGATCCCTTCTCGAATAAAGATTACTACCAGCTTTATGCCTTTTTTAATATGAGTAAAGAAAAAGGATACGAAGGAGATGTAAGTATTTCTACCCCTGCAAAAAATCCAAAATTATTTATTACTAAAGAAGAGCAGTCAAAATTATTATCCTTTATCAATCATGTAGATACGAATAAATTAGAAGTCTCCGTCATGGGAGATTGGAAAATGGGAGATACCGGAAAAACTAGGCCTACCTATATTTTAAGCAGAGGTAGTTATGATGCACCTACTACGGTAGAAGTAAAACCTACTGCACTGGAATCTATTCTTCCTTTTGACACTTTGAAATATGAAAGAAACAGATTGGGCTTGGCCAAATGGACGGTAGAAAAAAAGAATCCATTAACGGCCCGCGTTTTTGTGAATTTTATTTGGCAAGAAATTTTTGGCAAAGGCTTTGTAAAAACATCTAGCGATTATGGTTTACAAGGTGAACTTCCTTCTCATCCTGCATTATTAGATTGGTTAGCCGTTGATTTTATGGAACACAATTGGGATGTAAAATATTTAATGAAAAAAATATTGTCTAGTAATACCTACCAACAATCAAGTGTGGTGAGTAAAAAACAATTAGAACAAGATCCCGATAATCTATATTATACCAGGTCTCCCCGTATAAGATTCAAAGCAGAAATAGTAAGAGATTGGGTATTGGGTACCAGCGGTATTTTAAATCCAATGATTGGAGGACCCAGCGTAAAGCCTTATCAACCCAAAGGCGTTTGGGAAAGCACGACTTCTGGAAGAGGTGTTTTAGCTTCTTACAAACAAGACCATGGCCCAGCCATTTATCGTAGAGGTTTATACACTTTTATAAAATTAACAGCGCCTCCTCCTAGTATGATGATCTTTGATGCAAGTAATAGAGACCAGTGTGAAGCCAAAAGAGCTAGCACCAATACACCTTTGCAAGCCTTAACCATGTTGAATGACCCTGCAGTTTTAGAAGCTTCTCGTGTGTTGGCTGAAAATATTTCAGTAAGCAATAAATCCTTGGAAGATAAATTAGAACAAGCCTTTGAAACCATTGTTATTAGAAAGCCCTCCAGGTTTGAGCGTAATAAATTAATGGACTACTGTGCAAAACAAGTTGCTTTTTTTAATGGCAATGCACCTTTATTAAAAAATACTTTAGCCGTGGGAGAATATCAGCATCCTACTAAAAAGTACAATGAAGCAGAAGCCGCTGCATTAATGAAAACAATATTAATATTATATAATTTAGAAGAGACCATTACAAAATCATAAATAGTATGAATGAATTTTTAGAACATGGCTTAAATCAAAATAGAAGAAAATTTTTATCTAAACTGAGTTTAGGTATTGGTGGACTTGCCCTAGGCTCCTTAATGGTACCGGGCATTTTTGATGCTAGCAATGAAGAAGACTTATTTGCCAATGTACTTCCGCACTTTGCACCTAAAGCAAAGCGTGTTATTTATTTATTCCAAAATGGAGCTCCTTCACAATTAGACTTATATGATTACAAGCCCATGCTACAAAAAATGCATGGAGAAGAATTACCTGCAAGTATTCGCAATGGACAAAGGTTAACAGGTATGACTGCAGACCAAGCTAAATTTCCCTTAGCAGGAACTAAATTTAATTTTGCACAACACGGGGCGAACGGTGGATGGTTTAGTGAATCTATTCCGCATATTGCCAGCATGAGCGACGAGCTATGTATTATCAGAAGTATGTACACCGAAGCCATTAACCACGATCCTGCACTTACTTTTTTCCAAACAGGTGCACAAGTGGGAAACCGCCCTAGTATGGGTTCTTGGGTAAGCTATGGTTTAGGAAGTGAAAATAAAAACCTGCCTGCTTTCTGTGTTTTATTAAGTAAAGGAAAAGGAAATGGACAAGGTGTGTATTCTAAATTATGGAATAATGGTTTTTTAGATTCTATACATCAAGGAGTACAGTTTAGTAGTGGAGAAGAGCCTGTAAAATATTTAACCGATCCTGAATTTATTGATAGAGGAGACAAGAGAAAAATTTTAGATGAGATTGCATCGCTAAATCAAGAAGCTTATAATAATATTGGAGATCCAGAAATTGTAACAAAAATTCAGCAATATGAACTAGCCTATCGTATGCAAATGGCGGTACCAGAAATTACTTCTTTACAAAATGAACCAGAGTCCATTGTAAAAATGTATGGACCAGATTGTTTAGCACCAGGTACTTATGCAGCCAATTGTTTATTAGCTAGAAAGCTTTCAGAAAATGGAGTACGCTTTGTGCAGTTGTATCATCAAGGTTGGGACTCACATGGTAATTTACCTGCAGAAATTGTGGGTCAATGTAAAGATGTAGACAGACCTTCTGCTGCATTAATAAAAGATTTAAAACAAAGAGGATTATTAGATGAAACTTTAGTTATCTGGGGTGGTGAATTTGGAAGAACCAATTATTGTCAAGGAGCACTTAGCAAAGATAATTATGGTAGAGACCATCATCCAAGAGCCTTTACTATTTGGATGGCAGGCGGTGGTGTGAAGCCAGGTGTATTTGGAGAAACCGATGATTTTGGATACAATATAAATTCCTTACCCGTGCATGTGCATGATTTTCATGCAACCGTTATGCATTTAATGGGTGTCGATCACGAAAAATTTACATTTAAACACCAAGGAAGACGCTACCGCTTAACGGATGTAGCAGGTAAAGTGGTCAATGAAATTATAAGTTAAGTATGGATAGTAAAAAACTGAGTCAATGGGGGGAATGGTGTGTTTGTTTTTTAAATCCACTACTATTACTCCTAGCCATTTATAGTGAAGCAAGTAAATCCAATACTATTTTACTATGGTTCGGCAAACTACATCCCTTGGTTTTACATTTTCCAATTGTATTAGGTATTGCGATTGTTATTTATTTAGTTTTTTTTCAAAATAATAAGCTAGCAGAAAGTACAGAAAAATTAGTGCTAGTAGGTAATGCCCTCATGGCATCCATGGTAGCCTTATTGGGATTGTTTTTATCTAAGCAAGATGCTTATGATACCGACACTTTAAATTTACATAAATGGGGAGGCCTATCTATTGCACTCATAAGCTGGGGACTTATTTACCTAAAAAATATTGCTACTAGCATTCAAAAAATAATTGCCCTTACGTATTTGTTGGTGCTATTATTTTTTACCCACCAGGGTGCTATATTAACGCATGGAGAAAATGCTTTGTCTATTCCTAGTCCTGAAGTAAAACTAGCTGAAGAAGTAAAGACCGTTGATTCTAGTTTAACTGTTTACGAAAAAGCCATAGCGCCCATCCTGGCTCAAAAATGTGTAAGCTGTCATGGTCCAGATAAAGTAAAGGGACAATTGCAATTACAAAGTCCTGAACTCATTATCAAAGGAGGTAAAAATGGAAGTATATTAAATGGTATACAAAATGAAGAAGCTCAAATCTTACAAAGAATACATTTACCGAATACAGATGAAAAGCATATGCCTCCAATTGACAAGCTGCAATTGACTTTAGAGGAATTAACCCTACTAAATAAATGGGTAAAAGCCGGCGGGAATTTTACCAAAAAAATAAGCGAGCTTGCTAAAACAGATAGCCTAGCCATACTTGCGATGGCCTATAAAGCACCTACAAAAGGTAGTGGGGATAACGGAAATAACGCACCCGATTTAAAACAGTACAACAGCAACTACCTAACTGTGAATTATTTATTTAGTGGCTCTGAGGAAATAGCCGTCAATTTTTTTCAAGGTTCTTTTTATAAAATAGAGCAGTTAAAGAACTTAGAAAAAATTAAAGATAAAATTGTAAGTCTTAATATGCAAGGCATGCCTATCACTAAAGAAGACCTTGCCATTATTTTACAATTCACAAAACTTAAAAAATTAAATTTAAATTACACTAAATTAACTTTAAACGACTTGCAGCCGCTTAAAACTATTACTAGTTTAAAAAACTTATCTATTTGTGGAATGGATGTAAATCAAAGTACTTTAGCCAAGTTTTTAGAGAAGGCGCCATTTACAGAAATTAATATTTGGACTAATTATTCCAGTGAAAAAGAATTTCAACAATTAATGGCTAACAATAAAAAAGTTAAAATAATTATTGGCGATAATTTAGATGCAGAAATTATCAAATTAACCAGCCCCATTATTGATCAAGACTCTTCTATCATTGTTACTAGCTTAGATGTGGTAGTGAAACATTTTTTAAAAGGTACTGTAGTGAGATATACTACAGATGGTTCAGATCCAGACAGTCTTACAAGTCCTATCTATACTAAAAAATTACGTTTTACTAAAAACACCATTTTAAAAACAAAGGCTTTCAAGCCAGGTTGGTTTAATAGTGATATGGTTCAAAAAACTTTTTATAAATCGGAAATACATCCGGACACTATTTATTTTGTAACCAACCCGGACAAAAAATATCCAGGCACAGGCGCTAAAACCCTTATTGACTATGAATTAGGGGAACAAAATTTTTCTAATGGTAAGTGGCTAGCTTACAGAGATACCACGATGAAATTTGTGATTGGCTTTAAACAAGCTAGGCCTTTACAGGAAGCACATTTTAATGCCTTTGTAGATAACGGATCCTATATCTTTCCTATCTTATCAATCATGATAGAAGGAAGTAATGATGGCAAAGAATTTAAAAAATTAAATGAAGCTCGCTTCCCTTCCTTAAAAGAAACAGATGTAGTTAGAGAAAATAAATCATTTAGTTGCAGTATTCCAGCAGGCCCTGCCTATAAATATTATAGGTTTACTTTATTGAATTTGAAAAAATTACCTACCTGGCATCCGGGTAAAGGAACCCCTGGCTGGATATTTGTAGATGAATTATTTTTAAACTAGTTGGTTTACTCTATCAGAAACCAGCTATAGGAATCGGCAGCAATAGTAAAAGTAAAATTAATAGTGTAGTCTCTGTTTAATGTATAGGTTTTCGAAACTCCTTTTACATCCTTAATAATAGCTATTTTACTTAGGCCTGTATAATATAAAGGCAGAGAAATGGTTCTTGTAATTGGAACTTGAGTTGGATTAAATAACATCATTAACCCTTTTTGAGCAAGTGCAGGATTCACATGCATCCAACCATCCCAGTCACGGCCATCGGCACGACGTAGTTGAATCATATCTGCATTTAAAATATTTCGATATTTTTTATACCAAAGAATAGTTTTGGCAACCATTTGTCTGGTGGTCTCTGTATCATATAATCTTGGACCACGATAACAAGCCTGCACGCCAGCGCCATAGTATTGCATCATTAACTGTTCGTAATCGTTTAAATGCTCGCTTAGTGGCTCTAGCACTGCTTCTGGCCCACCTCCTTGGTATTTAGTGAGCGGCACAAAGCCCCAGGCCATTGAAGGAATTTTCTCTAAAGTACCATCATGAATATTTTGACGATTAATAATTTTTTGTTGAGGACGAGGCAAAGAAAAGTTAACCTCTCTATATCCTAAAGCTATTTTATGCGTGCCATCTAAAAAATACCAATCGGGTGCATTAATATATACACCGCTTTCATTCAATGAGTGGTATAAACCTTTTTGTATTTCCATTTGTTTCCACTGAGAATCATCATAACCTAAATGACCTGGGTGTTTGGTAGAAGCGCAAACATCGCCAGGATAAGGACCATCATTTTCCCAAATATCAAAACCAGTATAAGAAAAAAAGTTTTTTATTTTATCTCTATACGCCAGTCCCCATTTACTTCCAAAGCAAGGTGCATTTCCAAAAAATGCGCCACCAGGTTTTCCTGTTTTAATATCTACTACATCATCTTCATCACTAATGCGTCTGCTACTAAACAATGAATAGCCCCCTAATAAAATTTTATGATCATGTGCATACTTCGCTAAGGCCTTCCATCTATTTAAATTCGCAGTCGTTGTATCTTCCATTTCTAAATGACTTCCAAAACTTAAAATAACTGCCTCATAGCCTGTGGCCACGCATTGGTCAATAGCATTTATTACTTCTTGGTCGTTTTTACTTACCAAATGCATAAATATAGGATTCTGCGTTGTCCAAGGTGCAATGGTTCTATACATTTGTTTTAACATCAATCCTCTTCTTTGGCGGTCATAACTATCCATTAATAATTCATTCGTACGTACCGATTTAAAAACTTCATTCGGCGCTAAAACAATACCAGGCGCCTTTTCAGGGTATATCTCTAATAAACAAGGTGTTTCAAAATTATAGTTCACTTGTGAAGTATAACTCAAATCGGTTTTCCAATGCGTGGTTTGATCGCTAATATCATAACGCATGGCATTGTTAAATGCATAATTCGTTTCAAAATAAATACCATGTTGTTTTTTCATTTCTTCCGGCTTACCCACCACCGCGCTTTCTTCTTCTACTAAACCCAGTACTTCATTTACGACTCTATTTATTTTAATAGAAGCTGATGATTTGTTTTCTACAGAGACCCATTTGGTCATTAAAGGAAGGCCATCATACAATTCATAATGTACTTGAACCATTATATTTTTTAAAGCAGGTAAATTTGAAATAAATTCAAGTGTTACTGTTTTACCCTTGGCTTGATTCGGATTCGTTAACCAAGTAGTAGGCTTCCAATGAATAAAGGGTTTGATATCGGAAATACTATAGTTTGTAAAAACAAAATCGGAATCTTTTTTTTGTAAATTATTTTCTACCTCTAATCTTAAATAAGCTTTTTCTTTCTGCCCACTTAGTCCGCCAACATTATAAGATGTTCCGTTGAATACTAGTCTTGCCTCGGGCTCAATACTTCTTAATAATTCTTGACCACTACTTAAGTTCGTATAACTTATACAACTCACATTGGGATCTAATAAAAATACGCGTCTAACCAAGCCATTGTCTAAAATGAGTTGCTTGTTTTTAATGAAAATACTAGCCTTCTTTTCAGTAGGTTTTATAAGCCAATCTGCTTGCTGGGCCTCTGATACCAAGGGGCTCAGGAATAAGAGTATAATTAATGTTTTCATCTTGGCTTTTTTAAAATGTTTATGATTTATATCACTATTTTATGAATAGAAATTTACGAAATAATTCATAGGTTTAGATATGAATTAATAATATTTTTAGAAATTAATTTTTCTTTTTCGATAAGCTGAAGGGTTTTCTCCAGTTATTTTTTTAAATATTTTATTGAAATAAGAGAGGCTTTCAAAACCAGTATCATAACAGGCTTCTGTTACATTGGCATTTTGAATCAATAATTTTTTTGCATGGTTTACTCGATATTGATTTACAAAATCGGTATAAGTAAGTTTAGTCGATTTTTTAAAATATCTGCAAAAGGCCGCCTCAGATAAACTTACAACCCTTGCTATTTCAATAATCTTGATAGGCTTTTGAAAATTAGCTTCTACAAATTTATAAATTTGATGCATTCTTTCTTGCTCCTTGATAACTGCATGAGAAGCAATGGGGCGTGTATTTAATGAAGTATATTCTTTACTTGTTGCTAATTGTTGAAAAACTTGAATTAATAATAGTAGCTGATCAAAGGCAGATAGCCCAGTTAATTTTTTTAATAATTCGCCAGCCATCTTTTTTGTTTCACCATAAAAAGCAATACCTGTTTTAGCTCTTTCAAATAAATCATAAATGGCTTGCATCTCGGGTTGCTTATAAAATGCGTCTTCATAAAAATTTTGTCTAAACTGTACCACCACAGTTTCAACAGTTGTTTTTACACCATAATCAAAATTTAAATGTGGAATATAAGAACCTATTAAGGCTAAGTCGCTTCCTTCATAAGTACAAATATGATCACCAATATGTCTAATTCCTTTTTCTGCTTCAACATAAACAAGTTCTATTTCTGGATGAAAATGCCAGTAATAAATTTCATTCAACTTGGGGGTTAAAAGTATTTTAAAGGAACTGCCTTCGTCGGGTTTAATATTTTCTAAACTTAATTTCATCTCAAAGGGAATAACTTGTAATTACAACTATAATAACTAACTTTGACCCTAAAATAACAATAATTTATCAAAATAGAGCAAATATTGGCCAATTTAGGGAAAATGGTTAGCCCCATAGAAACTGTACATTTACTTTATCAAACTAAATACGAATGCTATGGAAAACAAATCAATGGTGCCCAATATGGTACCTACAATGGTGCCTAATAATGCACACAAGGACATACCTGGAAACCCATCCACTGCAAAAAGCAGTGCGACTAGTTTAAACAACCGTACGAATGGTAAACCACTTCGTGTATTAAGTGAAGAAGATTGGACCTTCTGGAAACACAATGGATATATTGTAATTAAAAATGCAGTGCCACGTGAACAAGCTTTGGCTACTGCAAATTTTTTGTGGGAGTTTGAAGAGAAGGACCCTAATAATAAAGAAACATGGTACACTGCACCAAGAGCTGAAATGAAAATGAAAGAGCTTGCGGGTACAGGTATGGTTGAATGTTATAATAACCAACATTTATGGAATAATCGTCAAATGCAAAAAGTATATGATGCCTTTGTTGATATTTGGGGTACAGAAAAATTATGGGTATCTATAGATAGAGCCAATTTAAATTTCCCTATCAGACCAGGTCATGAATACAAAGCATTTATTCATTGGGATTATGATCCAGAAACAAAGCCTGTGAATGTGCAAGGTGTATTAGCCTTAGCCGATCAAAATGATGAAAACATGGGAGGCTTTCAATGTATTCCAGAATTATATAGAACCTATGATACTTGGAAACTAACACAACCAGAAGACAGAGATAGATTTAAACCAGATACTTCTGCATTCACGCCTACTAAAGTAAAATTAGAAGCAGGTGACTTATTAATTTTTAATAGTTTAGAACCACATGGTATTAGAGCGAATAATAGTACAGACAAAGTGCGTATCGCTCAATATTTATCTATGATGCCAGCAGAAGAAAATAATGAGGCTTTAACAGAGTGGAGAGTGAATTCTTGGAAACATAGAATTGCACCAGAAGGTTACGCCTTCCCTGGCGATCCAAGGAATTGGGAGCAAACAAAATATGAAACTGCAGTACTTAATGATCTTGGAAAAAAATTATTGGGACTAGAGAAATGGTAAAGACTACCCTCAATAATGGTATACCTATGCCGCTGTTGGGCTTAGGTGTTTATGATATGTATAAGGCTGAAGCAGAGCAGGCGGTAGAAGATGCTTTAGCAATAGGCTACCGATTAATAGACACGGCTAGCATGTATGAAAATGAAGTAGAAATTGGCAATGCTATAAAAAATGCAGGACTAGATAGAAAGGAAATTTTTTTAACGACCAAGTTAAATAATACCGATCATGGTTACGAGGCCGCTTTAAAAGCTTTTGATGATAGTTTAAAAAAACTTGGCCAAGATTATGTTGATTTATATTTAATTCATTGGCCTATTAAAGAAGGCCGCGCCGCTTCTTGGAAAGGATTAGAAAAATTATACGCGGAAAAAAGAGTGAAGGCCATTGGAGTTGCTAATTATAATATTGCCTTATTAGAAGAATTAAAAACCACTGCCAGTATAGTGCCTGCAGTGAATCAAATAGAGTTCTCTCCCTGGTTATATCAAGAAGACTTACTAGCCTACTGTAAAGCAGCAGGCATTCAAGTGCAATCTTATTCACCCATTACAAGAGGACTTAAATTTTCAGATGAGCGCTTAGTACTTATTTGTAATAAATACAATAGAACACCTGCTCAGATAGTATTGAACTGGCATCTACAACACGGTATTTCAACTATTCCTAAATCCTCTAAAAAAGAAAGGTTAGTAGAAAATTTTGACGCCACTAGTTTTACCCTTTCTAACGAGGATGTAAAAATAATGAATGGCTTTAATGAAAATTTTAGAATTTGTGACGACCCTCAAACTTATTTATAATTTAAAAATCAATCAACTTAATTAAAAATGAAAAAAATTATTTTATTCGCTCTATTAGCAACTAGTTTTTTAACTACACATGCACAAAATAGAACAGGAGAATTAAAACATGTTGTTTTATTTACTTTTAAAGCAAGCTCTTCTGCAAAAGAAGTAGACAATGTAGCACATACTTTTGCTAAGTTATATGGTAAAGTACCACAGGTTAAAAATATGCAGTGGGGTATTAATATGAGTCCAGAACATTTAGACCAAGGCTTTACACATTGCTTTACGCTTACATTTAATTCTGAAAAAGATTTAGCCGCCTATCAAAAACATCCAGCGCATATTGCATTTCAATCTGTATTAAAACCTCATATGGATAAAGTATTTGTGGTAGATTATTTTGTAGAACCTAATAATTAAAATAAAAGCCCCCTCCAAATAATGGAGAGGGCTTTTTTATTCGAAACGATTGTAAAAGAAAAACGCGTTATCCTATTTAGTTTTCATTGCAATAGGAAGAGAAGGGCTTTGAATCCACTTAATGAAATTAGAAACCATAGTGTATAAGAAATGATAAATAGCTAGATTAACATACAAATAAGCTAATCCAAGTGCTACATTCACAAAAGCACCAGCCACTAAGAACAAATCATTAATATTCCAAAGCATATCACCAGTGAAGTTTTGGCCACTCGCCATTGTCCAAGAGCTAAGATTATTTAATACCTCTGTTAAATAATCTAATTTTAATGCAGCGAATAAATTAGTCAACCCTTGCATAGGTAAACTACTTAAACCACTAATTGTACTGAAGGCAGTGCCAGTACTTGCATTGTATAAATTGGTATCAAATACAAAAGAGAAGGTTAAGCAAGCGGCGCCAATAAAAGCACCCACTGCGGCCACTTCACCTAGTATTTTGATATTGGTAGTAACAACATCTTTAAAAAGAAATGTTACCATCCCATTGTGTGAACCACCCAGGCTTTCTCCTCTAGCTTTAATGATATGCGCTATGGGGAAGGCTGAGTAAATAAGCAATAAAGTAGTTAAAACACTACCTGCTTTTCCTAGACCCGTGCTACTGGCATCGGTGAAATACCCCATAGCGCCACTAATAATGGCAATTTCCATGGAAATAAACACTACAATCGACAGAATCTGATAGATTGACTTCGTGTAGGATCTTACTCCATTTTGAGAATCGAAATTATCAACTGCGGAGTTTAACTGCGCATTCAAAACCTTTTGATTCACCATCTGGGGGAAATCAAGAATTTGCTGATAGATTTTTTTCATTTTGGTTTGGTTTGGTTTGGTTATTAATAACTAATTCGGTTAATAGAAATTACAATTAATAATCATATAATAATGCTATCTGCAAAAGCAGAAAAACTGTATTTTTTTAGCCTGCCTGTAAAGCACTGAGACTCAAGTTATAAGTCAAAAAAACTTTTTTTCCACGAAATTGAATTTTGTGTTTTCTTTAACATTTATATTTTGTAAACTATATAAGAATATTCATTTTAAGTCATTGACAAGAACTCATTCAAATAAAAAAGGTTATAACTTTATCAATTCAAAATTTAGAAAAAGCAAATTGTACATGAATAAGATAAAACGCAACCTTGGCTATAGTTTAATAAGTATACTCGTATTATTAGTGTTAGTATTTACAGTGTATGGCCAAAAAGATATCCCTGTTGAAAAAATTAAAGCTAAATATGCTAATGCCGCTTCTAAGTATATGCCCCTAATGGGCATGCAGGTTCATTATAGAGACGAGGGCAACCCTTCAGATTCTACTCCCTTAGTACTTATACATGGTACTTCTTCTTCTTTACATACCTGGGACAGCCTGGTTTCCATTATGCTTGCAAACTCTAATAAAAGAAGAATTATAAGATTCGACCTACCTGCCTTTGGCATCACCGGCCCTAATCCAGAGAATTACTATGCAGGTGATTATTATGTTCGCTTTCTAGATTCTTTGTTAAATGCAATGCATATTAATAAATGCACCTTAGCAGGTAATTCTTTAGGAGGAGCCATTGCATGGCAATATACCGTGGCGCATCCCGAAAAAATAGCTAAACTTATTTTAATTGATGCAGGTGGTTATCCTATGAAAAATGAAAAAGGAAGTTTAGGATTTAAATTAGCAAGTACCCCTGTCATTAATAATTTATTATTAGTTATCACTCCCAAATTTTTAGTAAGAAAAAGTTTAGAGACTGTATTTTATGATAACAGTCTTATAAGCGATGCCATTGTAACAAGGTATCATGAAATGCTATTAAGGCAAGGCAATCGTGCAGCCACTTTATCTATATTTAAAAACCGAATAGCCTCATCTTCCGAACCTATCAAAACTATTAAGCAGCCTACTTTAATTCTATGGGGAGAGCAGGATCATCTTATAGCTGTAGAAAATGCCTACCTATTTCAAAAAGATATAAAAGGAAGTGTGCTAGCTGTTTATAAAAATATAGGCCATACCCCCATGGAAGAAGCACCTAAAATGGTGGCCGCTTCTATGGAAAGCTTTCTGAATAATTAACTAACTTGTTGGCATGAATTTTACCATTGGCAGTATTGAAAACTGGGTAGCAAATTATTATGGAATAGAAGTGAAAGCTTCTGTGCTAAATGGTTATGATGAACTTAATTTTTTATTAGTAGAGAAATCGGGCAAGAAAAATATTTTAAAAGTTTCTAATAGTAGCCACGACTATTTTTTCTTAGAAGCACAAGTAAAAATTCTACAGCATTTAGCTAAGTCGGATTTAGCTTCGCAATTCCAAACTTATACTTTAAATAAAAAAGGAGAAACCTTAACGGAAATTACCGTTGACGAAGCAACTTACTATATTAGAATATTAAGTTTTCTAGAAGGTAGCTTTTGGGTAGAAGCCCCAGCAAAAAACAAAGCCTTATTTGAAAATTTAGGCATTTTCTTAGGCAAGATGGATAAAAGCTTAGTTGGCTTTAAGCATCCGGGCATGCACAGACATTATACTTGGGATATTAGTACTGCACGCGATGCGAATTATAAAATAAACTTTATTCCCGATGCTGCTAAAAAAAGAATTGCAGATTATTTTATGCTGCAATTTGAAACAGAAGTACTGCCCACTCTTTCTTCTTTCAGACAAGCCTATACACATAATGATGCCAATGATTACAATGTACTTGTAGAAGGCGATACCATTGCAGGATTGATTGATTTTGGCGATATGGTGTACACTGCCCTTATTAATAATGTAGCCGTAGCCTGTACCTATGCGATGCTGCACCAGTCGGACCCACTAGCTGCAGCCGTTCTAGTAGTGAAGGGTTATCATAGTGCATATGCTATTGAAGAAAAAGAATTAAATATTTTATATTATTTAATAGCGGCAAGATTATGCATAAGTGTAACACAGTCTGCCTATAATGGTTCTTTGGATACCAACAATGAACATCATTTTATAACAGAGAAGCCCGCCTGGGACTTACTATGCTATTTAATTACACTAAACCCCATTAAAGCAGAAAATGCTTTTAGACTAGCTTGTCATTATACATCCATCATTGAAGCAAATGAAAATTATAAAAATATAGAAACTAAAAGAAATACGCATATTGGAAGAAACCTAAGTATTAGCTATGAAAAACATTTAAAAATTGATAAGGCAGCATTACAATATTTATATGACGATAAAGGCAATACCTATATTGATTGTGTAAATAATGTAAGTCATATAGGACATTGTCATCCAAGCCTAGTAAGAGTGATGCAAAAACAAATTGCTAGTTTAAATACCAATACTAGGTATCTAAATAATCATTTAATTGAATATGCGCAAAAATTAACAGCTAGTTTACCTGCTGGTTTAAATGTTTGTTATTTTACCAATAGCGGAAGTGAGGCTAATGATTTAGCCATTAGAATTAGTAGGCACTGCACAAAACAAAAAGATATCATTGTTTTAGACCATGCTTATCATGGAACTTCAACGGCCACTATTGAAATGAGTCCTTATAAATTTGATAGAGAAGGTGGCATGGGACAAATGCCTTGGATACATAAAGCCATCAACCCCGATTTATATAGAGGGCCTTATACCTATGAAGATGCTAATGCAGGAGGTAAATATGCAATGGATGTAAAAAATATTATTGATACGCTAGCAAAAGAAAATAAAAAACCTGCTGCCTATATTTGTGAAACACTTTTAGGCGTGGGTGGACAAATGCCCCTACCGCCCAATTATTTAAAAGAAGTATATAAGCATATTCGAGCTGCTGGCGGTATTTGTATTGCAGATGAAGTACAAGTAGGCTTTGGAAGAGTGGGTTCGCATTTTTGGGGCTTTGAATTACAAGACGTGGTACCCGATATGGTAGTGATGGGTAAACCCATTGGCAATGGGCATCCGCTGGCCGCAGTTATTGTGACCGATGCAATAGCCAATAGCTTTAATAATGGTATTGAATATTTTAATACCTATGGAGGCAACCCTGTTTCAATGGCAACCGGTTTGGCTGTATTAGATGTTATTGAGAGGGAAGGCTTACAAGAAAATGCACTGCAAGTAGGTAATTATTTATTAGAAGGCATGCGCGCACTTATGCATACACATTCCATTATTGGAGATGTAAGAGGGTCAGGTTTATTTATTGGAGTGGAGTTAGTAAAAGATAGAATTACCAAAGAACCAGCTACGGAGGCCATTAAGCTCATTGTAGAAAAAATGAAGGATAAAGGATTTTTAATGGGTGTTGATGGCCCTTATAATAATGTGTTTAAAATTAAGCCTCCTATTATTTTCTCTATGGAGAATGCAAAAGACTTACTTGCTAATTTAGATACTGTATTAGCCTCTTTATAAAAATTATAAGGCAGCTTTAGAAAAAGTTAATTAGAGATATATACTTGGTATAAAAGTATACTACTGTTCTAAAAGTTTTAATTCATTTGCCTTTTTAGACCTAACATTATAAATAACTGAACTTGCCAGTCCGTCGTATTTCACCACTTTAAGTAAGCCCCCTTGTTTATCATAATAATGAGATTCCGTAGCGTACTGCTCATCATAGGCATAGAGTACATAAGTAGTTTTGCTAGAATCTATTAGCTGTCCTATTTTTTCATTATTTTTTAAATAGCTAGGTGTAGTTGCACAAGCAACTATAAAAAACAGCAGGCATATTAAAAAAGAAAAATATAAAATAGATCGGCGCATATTTAAGCCGTTGCTGCTTTTTTATTTTTCATGTACACGTTTAATCCAATAAAGGCAACAATTAATACTAGAGGAATCATTAAAGTGGCATTGATGACTTCTGGACCCGCTAATTTTTTAGCTTCATTTGTAACCGCTGCTAAGTCTGCTGCTGCAGTACCTGCTGGAATTTTAGCATTCACTAAGGTATCATAGAAGTCGCTCATAAATATCATATAAACAGATACAGCAAACATACCCGCACCACCCATAAGATTAAGCCCTACAGCACCCGTTTTAGGTAAGTTTTCAGCAACAAAGCCTAACATGGTTGGCCAAAAATAACAAACACCAATTCCAAAAATAATAGCACCTACAAATAACATATTACCAGTCGTATGGCCTAATAAGTATAAACCTACTGCTGCTAAAATAGCCGAAATTAATAATACGCCTGAAGGTGAAAACTTATGTACCACAGGACCTGCAAAGGCACGACCAATAACCATGATACCTGTTTCAATAGTTAATAATAAGATAGCATTATCACTTACATTTTTAAGTAGTACATCTATCCATTGTCCTGTAAATAATTCTGTGATGGCTGTTCCGAACATACAGATAATCATAAAAATAAATAGAGGGTTCAATAAACTCTTATACATATCTGATGCAGAAACGCCACTTGATACACGTTCTGTTTCTGGAAATTCTAATTTAGAAAAGAAATAACCATATAAAATAGTTGGAATTAACATCATACCTACTTGTAAGTTCGTACCTAATCCTATTTTATTAAATAAGAAAACAATTAAAGTACCAATTACAATACCTCCAGGGAACCATAAATGAAAGTGATTCAATTTAGTGGTTTTATTATTAGGGTATAAAGCAGTTACTAAAGGATTACAAGAAGCCTCCACTGTACCATTGGCAATACCAATTAATAAAGTAGAGAAAAATAAACTCCAATAGCCTGTTGCATAAATAGTAAGTACAATACCTGCTAAATGAAATATAAAGGCAAGCACTAATAAACGCTTCATGCCAATAATATCAACAATGGTACCGCCTACTAGCATCGCTAATGGAAAGCCCCAGAAGGCAGTAGCTGCAATGGTGCCCAATTGCGCATTCGTTAATTGAAAATCAATGCCTTGTTGGCTTAGAACCCCAGCCCTAATTCCAAAGGAAAGAGAGGTCACTAATAAAGCTAGGCAGCTGGCAACAAATAGTCTGTTGGCTTGAATGTTTTTTGACATAATCGTTAGTTTTTTGGTTTGGTCTTAAAAGCGAACTTGAATATAAAAAATTTTATTGAAAAAACATTAAATTACAGATAACTTGTACAAAATAAGCTTGCTTTTTACTTAAAATTAAAGCCATGAAACAATTCGTATCCATCTGTTTAATTTGTTTATTATTTGCTTGTAGTAATAGCAAATATGACACCATTATAAAAAACGGTTTAGTCTATGATGGAAATGGTGGGGCACCTTATAAAGCCGACCTTGCTATTAAAAATGATACCATTGCTTTTATTGGCGATCTTTCTAAAGAAACAGCTACCAATATTATTGATGCAAAAGGCATGGCCATTACACCAGGCTTTATTAATATGTTAAGTTGGGCACCTGTCTCTCTTATAATAGATGGTAATTCTCAAGGAGATATTAGACAAGGGGTCACCTTAGAAGTTTTTGGTGAAGGAGGAAGTATGGGTCCTTTAAATGCAAAGATGAAAAAGGCAATGGAAGAGGATCAAACAGGACCAGATAGAATTCCAATTGAATGGAACACATTAGGAGAGTACATGCATTTTATGGAGAAGCGTGGCATTAGTTGCAATATTGCTTCTTATGTGGGTGCCACTACTATTCGTGAAAATATTATTGGGGAAGACAATCGCGCACCAACAGCTACTGAATTAGAAAGCATGAAAGGTTTAGTAAAGCAAGCCATGGAAGAAGGCGCACTCGGAGTAGGTAGTTCTTTAATTTATCCGCCAGCCTTTTTTGCAAAGACAGAAGAGTTGATTGAATTATGTAAAGCCGCTGCACCTTATGGTGGTGGTTATATTTCACATATGCGTAGTGAAGGCAATAATTTTATTGAAGCTGCGAAAGAATTAATTACCATTGCCAAAGAAGCAAAAGTGCATGGAGAAATTTATCATTTAAAAGCAGGCGGTGTAAATAACTGGCCTAAGATGGATTCTGTTATAAAATTAGTAGAAGCTGCAAGGGCTGCTGGCATTGACATTGCGGCTAATATGTATACCTATACTGCAGGTGCGACTGGAATGACGGCGTCCATGCCTCCTTCTTTACAAGATGGTGGATTTGGAAAACTATGGTTGCGTTTACAAGATCCGAAAATAAGAGCGGAGATGATAAAGGCCATGAAGACCGATGCAAAAGATTGGGAAAATTTATACTATGGTACAGGGAGTCCTAGTAAAGTTTTATTACTTGGATTTAGAAGAGATTCTTTATCGAAATATGCTGGTAAAACTTTAGAAGAAGTGGCTAAGATGAGAAATACGACTGCAGAGGATTGCGCTATCGATTTAATTATTCAAGATAGTAGTCGTGTAGACGTAGCTTATTTTTTAATGAGTGAAGAAAACATAAAAAAACAAATTATTCTTCCTTGGGTAAGCTTTGGATCTGATGCAGAATCGGCATCAACCGATCCTATCTTCATGAAACAAAGTACACATCCTCGTGCTTATGGAAATTTTGCACGCGTGATTGGACATTATGTAAATGAAGAAAAAGTAATGACTGTAGAAAAAGCCATCCATAAACTTTCTAAAGTAGCGGCTACAAGTTTACATATTCAAAAGCGTGGAGAATTAAAAGTAGGCAACTATGCCGATGTATTAGTTTTTGATCCTAGTAAAATAAAGGACCATGCTACATTTGAAAAACCAAGACAATATGCAACAGGTATGTCACATGTTTGGGTAAATGGTGTGCAAGTTTTAAAAGAAGGCGAACATACCAATGCTAAACCTGGAAGATTTGTAAAAGGACCTGGCGCAAAAATCTAGATTAGTTTTTAGCTAAGGACACCCCATCCATTTCTACTGACGAAATCTTTCCTTCTTGGTTCAATCTAAAATTAAGCCCTGTTTTACCATACCATTTTTTATCCCATGCTAATTGGAAAGTATCATAGTTCCAATGTGATATGGCACCCTTACCTAATTTAATATTTTCACCCACTAGTGTTTCGTTTTCAATGCTAATGGTAATGCTACCAAATAAGGGATCAGCGTAAGTGCCCACATAGGCTGTTAAAGCTAGTGAGGGCTTGGTGTTCAGCACTCTTGTGGCTTCTTGCGCTGCGCTAGCTGCTGCCGCTTTAGCTCTAATATTACCATATAATGTTAAGAAGTCGGCACTCCAATCGGTATTACCACCTAAGGCATATTGGTCAAAGGCTTTAAACATTAAACCATGTCTTGCTTCTGCATGATCTAGGTTCGCAAAAACATAAACTCCTGTTTTTTCTTCTGGCATCTGTCCATGAATCGCAATTTCTCCAGACAAACTTCCTGTATGATAATTTAATTTTCTGCCTTTATAATCTTGTTGGAACCAGCCCAATGCATAAGTGGTGAAATTCGGCTTAGTTAATTGTTTAGTAGGATAAAATTCTGATTCAGTTACAAAAGTTTGAGGCTTTAATAAAGTCGTCCATGTGTCGGGAGATACCAATCGGCCTCCTTCATATTTACTAGAATCTAACATACACTGCATCCATAAAGCAATCTCATCAATATTAGAATACACAGAACCCGCTGCCCCAATTCTATCGGCGGAGTCTCTTTCAATCACTTGTATTTTTCCCTCTACTTTATCATGTGGTTTAGCAATATTTGCATTAGTAACTAAGCCTAATTTAGCACGTGTTTGCAACATACCTAAGGGTTGAAAAATATTTTTAGTAATATAATTTTCCCAAGGCATTCCAGATACTTTTTCAATCACCTGTCCCGCAATGCCATAAAATATATTTTGATAAATAAAGCCTGCTCTGAAAGAATAAGAAGGTTTAACTAATTGCATGCGCTCCATAATTTCATCACTAGAAAGCATATTCAAGGCCCATAAATAATCGGTATTGCCCACACCTGAATTATGTAAAAATAAATCGCGCACGCGCATTTGTGTGGTTACATAAGGGTCGTATAATCTAAAGCTGGGTAAATATTTTATTACAAGATCGTCCCAGTTCACTTTGCCTTGGTCAACTAAAATACCCATTGCCGTTGCAGTCATAGCCTTGGTTGTAGACGCACATGCAAATAAAGTTTGGTTATTAACTTTATTACCAGTCCCTAATTCAGTGGTTCCATAAGAATTTTTAAAAACAACTTTATTGTTTTTAACCACTACAATGGCTAGTCCTGGAATTTCCCATTCCTTAATTGACTTTTGCACATAGGCATCAAATGCAGCAGCGGTATCGGTGGCTGTTTTTAAGCTCTTTGTTTTTTGAGCCTGCAGGTTTTGCATTAAAAGCATCAAACAAAGCACCGATGTAATTAATTTTTTCATAAGACTATTATTTAAGTGATTAAGATATAGGTTTTTATAGAATAGTGGTAAGTAGCGCTTTATAAGAATTTGAGCCTCTTTAAAATTACTCATTTTTGAGCTTATTGCCATTATTACAATAGCATAGAACTGGCTAAAATGCCCACAATCCAAATTAGGTGTAAATGAATATCTTAAAAAAGCAATTTTAATCTAATTGGATTGTACCAAATTTAAACAAAAATGAATAAATTTAACTGAGAAAAGCGAAGCAGAGATAGCGCAATAAAAATTATTTTTTACTTTAATATCAAAAAATGAAAACACCGGAAAAAAATAGCCGTCGTCGATTTTTAAAAAATTCAGCCGCAGTCGTGGCAGGTTTTTCAATTGTTCCAAGACAGGTTTTAGGTAGAGGATTTTTAGCCCCTAGTGATCAACTGACCAAAGGTATCATCGGAGTAGGTGGTATGGGCGTAGGTCATATTCCTTATGCAGGCACTCGAGTAGTAGCCATTTGTGATGTAGATAAAAAACATTTACAATCTGCAGCAGCACTAGTAGGAGGTAATGTAAAAACTTTTCATGACCATAGAGAATTAATTGCACTACCAGAAGTTGATATTGTGCATATTGCTACGCCTCCTCATTGGCATGGTATTATGGCCATTGAAGCTGCCAAGGCAGGCAAGGATATTTGGTGTGAAAAACCAATGACCAGAACTATCGGCGAAGGAAAACGAGTGGTAGAAGCCGTTCAGCAGTATAAGCGTATGTTTCGTTTAAATACTTGGTTCCGTTATGAAGATACTTTTTATGGAATGAAGTCAACGGTGAAGCCTATTAAAAAATTAGTAGAATCGGGTTTATTAGGTTGGCCATTAACAGTAACTGTTAGTAAAACCACAGGATTTGATTGGAAATTTTATTGGGTAGGAAAAACAAAATTAGATGCACAACCTGTACCTGAAGAATTAGATTATGAAAGATGGTTAGGCCCAGCACCTTTTAAGCCATACAATGAACATAGAGTACATCAAACATTTAGAGGCTATTGGGATTATGATGGTGGAGGTCTTGGCGATATGGGACAACATTATATCGATCCAATTCAATACTTCCTAGAGAAAGATGAAACAAGTCCTGTTTCAGTGGAGATTGATGCAGAACAACAACATCCTGATGCCTGCGGTACATTTAGAAAATTAACTTTCACCTACGAAGATGGTTGTAAGATAATTTTAGACGGAGAGGCTAAAGACCCTGGTGCTGCCTATATTGAGGGGCCTAAGGGAAAACTTTATGCTGGCTTTAAGTCGGACATTCCCAATTTAACAGAAAAATTGGCCATGCTGCCAGATCCTGCGCCTCAAGTCACTGATTTTTTAGAATCGGTAAGAGAAAGAACGCCATTTGCACTCAATGAGTCCAATGGTTTTAGATCTTGTACTATTATTAATATGGGAAAAATTGCATTACAATTAGGAAGAAACTTAAAGTTTAATCCTATTACCCAAGAATTTATTAATGATGAGGAGGCAAATAGATTAATTAACCCAGCGATGCGTTCTCCTTGGAACATTTAATCATTCAAAAAAAATTACTTATAATGAAAAATAAAATTTCTTATTTACTTGTCTTCTTGTTATTTGCCACTCAGGCAATTGCACAAGTGGGATCAGTAAAAAATACCATCAATAGTTTTCCTTATCAACGACCTTCGGAAACCGAGACTGCTATTACTTCTATGCATACATGGGGTAAAGGCGAGTGGAAACAATTAGTACATTTACTTAACGACGACTCTCTGAAACTAAAATCTACTTTTGCATTAAATGCATATGTAAACGACGCCAGTTTAAATGCTGCGTTAAAACAACAAGTAGCCGAAAATTTAGTAGCCGTGTATGGTTCTGCTAAAACTTTTTATGCGCGTGAGATTATCATTAAACATTTAGGTTTATTAGGTGATGATGCAGCGGTGAAATTACTCAGCAATTTATTAAAAAATGAAACCTTCTCTGGCAATGCAGCAAGGGCTTTAGAGAGTATTCATACTGCTGCTGCTAAGCAAGCATTAACAAAGGGATTAAAATCGTCCTCTACTGAAAATGCAAAACATATTCAAGCCGCTTTAGATAATTTTAATTTTAAATTACCAGAAATTAAAATAACTAGCGCTGAAAAACAGACTGCAACTACACCTGCACAGAAATTACTTCTTTTAGAAGATAGAATGACAAAGGCGATTACTAGATTAGAAAAAAGAAGCGTACTACATGAGGCTTCCTTAATTCCAGGCTTTGGAAGCTTTATGCTGGTGAGTAAAGCATTAACTGATGAAACAATTAATAAAGAAGCTGCTGTAATTCTAGCTCGCTTGGCCTTGGCTGATAAAAATATAAGAGGGCCAGAAGTAAGAGCTAGCTTGGAAAAGGCAGTAGGCCTTATACGTGGAAATTCTTACCCTGTGCATGGTTTAGGCCCTTCAGCTACGATGTCAGACATTGTTGGCATAGATAGTCCTTTATTAATAAATAAGCTCAAACAACATTTAATAAACTTACCTTATGATAATGGATTTGTGAGCTTATTCAATGGTAAAGATTTAACAGGATGGAAAGGCTTGGTAATGAACCCTGTTGCTAGAGCGAAGATGAGCGACTCTGCTTTAAAAGCAGCAGAACAAAAAGCCAGTGAGAAAATGAAAAATGATTGGATTGCCAAGGATGGTCTTTTAGTATTTACAGGACATGGCGATAATTTAGCTACAGAAAAAAAATATGGCGATTTTGAAATGTATGTAGATTGGAAAATTACGGAGAAAGGAGACGCAGGTATTTATTTAAGAGGTAGTCCACAGGTACAAATTTGGGACACTAGTAGAAGAGAAGTGGGTGCACAAGTAGGTTCTGGTGGTTTATACAATAATATAAAAAATAAAAGCAAGCCCTTGGTAGTGGCCGATAATAAAATTGGAGAGTGGAATAATTTTCATATAATTATGAAGGGCGCAGAAGTTACTGTTTATTTAAACGGCGTATTAGTAACAGATAATGTAACCTTAGAAAATTTTTGGGATCGCAAATCAGCCATTTTTGCTAAGGAGCAAATTGAATTACAGGCCCATGGTACTTATGTAGCTTATAGAAATATTTATATAAGAGAAATTCCAACTGAAGAAATGACAAGTTTAACAGAGGAGGAAAAAAACCAAGGTTTTGTTTCTTTATTTGATGGTACAAATTTAGATAGCTGGACAGGTAATACTTCAGGCTATTTAGTTGAAGAAGGCGCAGTGGTGGTGCATCCCGATAAAGCGGGCGAAGGTGGAGGAGGTAACTTGTATACTAAAGAAGAGTTTGCTGATTTTATTTATAGGTTTGATTTTCAATTAACACCTGGTGCCAATAATGGTATTGGTGTGCATGCTCCCTTAGAAGGGGATGCTGCTTATGTAGGTATGGAAATACAGGTATTAGATAATGAAGCCGATAAATACAAAGGCCTACAACCTTATCAATACCATGGTTCTGTATATGGTGTGATTCCTGCTAAAAGAGGTTTTTTAAAGCCTACTGGCGAATGGAATCAGGAAGAAATTATGGTTAAAGGAACGCAGATTAAAGTAACCTTAAACGGGACCGTTATTACAGAAGGGGATTACGCAGCAGCTTCTAAAAATGGAACTATTGACCATAAAGAACATCCAGGTTTACTAAGAACCACTGGTCATATTGCTTTTCTAGGCCACGGAGAAGTAGTAAGATTTAAAAATATGCGTGTTAAGGTATTAGAGGAAGATAAAAAAGGCAAAAAGAAGAAGAAGAAATAAGGCTACTATTTTAAAAGCCTTACAAGAAATAAAAACCCTCCCGAAAAATCGGGAGGGTTTTTTTATAGCTATTGCTAGCTAAAGAAATTATTAAACTGATTAGTTAAATAAGTATCTAACACCAATTTGTAACTGCCAACGAGAACCTAAACCTGAAGATGGAGTATAAGGTCTTGATTGAGGTATTTGCTTAGTTGGATCTAAGAAAGGAAATCTATAGATAGGTGTTTTACCATCTGTATCAATTCCTGTTAATACTAAAGGAGCAGTTGTTGTTGGTACATAGAACACACCCCAATCTTTATTTAACAAGTTTGTAAAGTTATAAATATCAGCTGTTAAACGAATAGTATGCTTGTTTTTACCAGAAGTAAATCTAATGTCTTGGGTAAAGTTTAAATCTAATTTATGTGTCCAAGGCAATACGTATGCATTTCTTTCAGCAAATTGACCTCTACGCGTAGATAAATAAGGGTTGTTAGAAATGAAAGTATTTAATTGGTTCCATAAAGTAACTTGATCTCTTTTGTCTGTAGATGTTGAACCATTTACTAACTTAATTTGAGAAGGATCTTTAGGAACAAACATTAAATCATTAAATGTAATACCATCATTGTTAAGATCACCACTTACATTGTAAGAAGTAGCAAAGTTAGGAGCGCCTTCATATACTAAACCAACTGATGATAAAAATCTTTTAGAAAATTCTTTCTTATAAATCATACTTGCGATAATTCTGTGTGGCAAATAGTTATTAGACAAACCAGCAACGAAATCATTAGGATTGTCAGAAGTAAGTTTTGAACCCCACATTGTAGAGGCAGTAGAACCAGTCACCGCTGCATCATAAGCAACCTGTCTTGTATAGGCTGCAGTTCCAACAAAGTTTTTAGTAACTTTTTGAATTTGTAAAGTTGCAGTAGCAGCATAACCTGCATTTGAATTAGTCATGTAAATTGCATTACCAATTTGTGGGTTAGCAGCAGTAGGTCTAAGAGTACTTCCAGGTACCATTTGAGAACCCCCTAAAGGAAAAGAGGTAATGTAAGGGAATCTGAAACGACCATCAGATAAACGCACTAAACCAGTAGAAGGAAGTGCAATATTTTGGAATACAGAAGCATTTAGTTGCTTAGTGTATGATCCTTCTGCAGTTACTGTCCAACCATTACCTAATTTTTTATCAGCCGCTAAAGTAGATTTAAATACTTGAGGGAATTTATAATCAGGATCGGTTACGTTAATTGAATAAGAACTACTTAAACCAGCAGTTGCTTGAGGACGGTGAAAATTGATATCTGGAGAGAAATTGTATCCTGTTCCGTTTGCAATACTTCCAAATAAAGCCATACCTGAGTTAGAAGCTTGGTTAGAAATCCATACAAAAGGAGGAGCGCCTTGGAATAAACCAGCACCACCACGAACTTGTAAGGTTTGGTCACCATATACATCATAGTTAAATCCAATTCTTGGAGAAATTTGAATAGCTGTATTAGGTGAAGCACCAGTATTGGCACGAGTACCATTGTAGAATCTTGTTATAGTATCTACTACTGGGTTATACAAGAAAGTATTGTAGAAATTAGTATAGTCAGCTCTGATACCATAAGTAACAGTTAACTTATCTGTAGCTCTGTATTTATCTTGGATGAATATACCAGCTTCAAAATTCCTAGGACCTACTAATGGGAAAGAACCACCGCCTAAAGCATAAGATAAGTTATACAAACCAGCAGGTTGTTTACCATCTGCAGCTGCATAGAAATCGGCTAAGCTATTGAAACGGTATGTTCCAGAATAGTTAGGAGAGAAACCATTTAAATATTTTTTATAAGAAGACTGAATTCCAGCTGTAATCTCATGATTACCTGCGTAAACAGATAAGATATCATTGAATTGGAATACATCTGTATTTAATTTGTTACCATAAGTAAATAACTCATATCCAAAAGAAGTGAAGGGCTTACTACTATTAATTGTACCTGAACCGTCTAAGATATCTACAAATGGAAAGTCTTTTCCAGATAAAGAAGATCTAAAATCTCTTAATGCAGTATATCCAACTTGTAATTTATTACTCATGCTATTAGAGAACTTAGTATTCAACTCAGCAATAAAAATATTGGCGTTATTGTTGATTACATAACCAGCACCATAGAAAGGAAGTGCAGTTGCATCTGCTTGTCTACGACCAACAGAACCACTATTAGAAGGTGCGATATCACTAGAAGATTTTAAATAACTATATTTTAAACTGAAAGTGTTATTCTCGTCTATATTCCAATCAATCTTAGCTGTTAAACGCTTAGACTTTGCAAGATAAGGATAATTTTGGTAAGGACCTGGATCATAATTATACTTTGTTTTTAAGAAAGCAGCTAAGGCGTCTAAGTCTGAAGCTTTTGCAGCAGAAACAGTTGTACCGTTAGGCGCTGAAGATGAAGTAGAAGCTGTCCATGTATTTGCAGGAGCAGATCTTTCTTCTTGTTCTGCATTGACAAAATAGAATAATTTATTTTTAATTAAAGCGCCACCTACTGTGAAGCCTTTTAAATCATAAGAGAAATCTTGCTTTGGAACTACTTGTGTGTAAGGCGCAGCATTGACTTCATATCCTTGCCAATCTTTACTCTTCATATATTGGTAAACCGATCCAGTGGCAGTATTTGCACCAGAACGAGATACAGAGTTTACGTTACCTCCAACAAAACCTCCTTGACGAACGTCAAACGGAGAAATGTTTACTTGAATTTGCTCAATCGCATCTAATGAAACCGCTACTTGACCTGTTTGGCCACCGATATCGCCAGATAATCCAAAAGAGTTATTAAAGTTAGCACCATCAATAGTGATATTGTTCAATTGAGAACTTTGACCACCAAATGACATACCGTTATAAGTAGGTGTTAATTTAATGATGTCTTTGTATGAACGAGAAATAGTTGGCAAACTTGTAATTTGATTTCTATTAAAGTTGTCTTGAGAACCTGTTCTTGAAGTACTAAAAACTTTATCTTGGCTAGTAGATCTAACAACTACTTCTTGTAAAGTATTAGAAGCTTCTACTAATTTGAAGTTTGCTCTAAAAGCTTGACCTAATAACAAGTTAATGTCATTTTGTTGGTCTTTTTTGAAGCCTACATAAGAAACTTCCACTAAGTAAGGGCCTCCAACTTTTAAGTTAATTAAGTTGTATCTACCATCGGTACGAGTAGTAGTTGAATATTTAGTACCAGTTGGTTGGTGAACGGCTGTAACTGAAACGCCCGCTAAACCAGTTGCACCGCTTGTTACTGTACCTTGTATTTCAGATGTTGTTTCTTGTGCGTTAACTTTAATAATTGATATTAAAATTACCAACATTAGAGAAAAGGCTTGTTTTAAAACATTTTTCATTTTATGATATTATTTATGGCCACAAAAATAAACTAAAACTTGCGAATTACGAACAGTTCTCATTAACATTACTTTAACGAGAAAAAATGGGATGGAGGCTGCTTTAAAAACTGCTGAATAGTATAAATATTATGTATTATATAATTCATTGAATATCAATAATTTAAGAAGTTTAAACATAAACTAGCCTAATTACTTGACTTCGTATAATACATAGATTACCAAATTGTTAAGCATGAAAACAAGGGCATTTTGCAAAATGGACAAATGCGCTGAAAATTTCCAGAAATTTGGGGATATTTTTTAGTTTTCTAAGGCCAATAAATGACCAAAAATTTGGGCACTTATTGAATTTGAACCCTCTAGGCTAAATTTTTGGTCATCTAGGCCAGATACGGGAGTAATTCTTTTAGTAGAACTAGTGATAAAAACCTCCTTAGCTTTCTTCATTTCACTTAGACTAATATCTCTTTGTTCTAGTTTCAAATGATGGGCCTCGGCCACTGTAATAATATTTTTTCGAGTAATGCCCTTTAGCATATTGTTTGCAGGTGTGACAATAGTATTATCCTGACTAATCATAAATATATTAGACCTAGGGCACTCGCTGACGCTATCATTATTATAATATAAAATATCATCACCTCCTACACTCTTCATCCAAGGTTGTAAATAAACGGCCATTAAATAGTCGGTGGTTTTTACTTCTGCTAATTGTCTTTGATAAAAATGACTTACTAGATGAATGCCCTTAGTAGCCATTTGAGTAGGAGGTGCCTCTAGTGGTTGCTGAATAATAATTAAATGAGGCGCTGTAATCGTGTAGCCATCTGGCGCATCGCCACCTGCAATAATTAAACGTATGCCTGAAAAAGGAATATTATTTTTTTCAATTAACTCCCCTACTATTTTTTTTAATTCTTCTTTAGATTGCGTAATGGTTAAGCGCATAATCTTTGCTGAATTAAATAAACGATCTAAATGTGCCTCTATAAATAGTGGCTTGTTATTGGCCACTCTTAAATAATCAAAAATACCATAGCCTCTTTGCACGAGTAAATCTCCTACAGGAACGCCTGCATTTTCTATTAAACTAATTTGATTTTGAGCAAAACAATAAATAGGTTTCAAAACAATGAAGATTTAAAATGTAAAATGGAAGTGGCAGTCATCAAAAGTAGTAAAATTAAGCAATCATAGGTGCATCATTTTTTTATAATCTAAAGAAACCTGGGTACTTTGACCTGAATTTTGTATAAAATAAACTAAATTAGTAGACAGTTAATTATGTCCATTAAATATTATTGAATGCATCAACTACAAACAGCCGATTACATCGTTTTCTTTCTGTATTTTATTATAATTAGTGGTTATGGCTATTATATATATCAAAAAAAGAAATCGGCCACTACGAGTTCCACCGATTTTTTCTTGGCAGAGGGCTCTCTTACTTGGTGGGCCATTGGCGCCTCTTTAATTGCCTCTAATATTTCTGCAGAACATTTTATTGGTATGTCGGGGTCTGGCTTTGCATTGGGATTAGCTATTTCTACTTATGAATGGATGTCGGCCTTTACTTTAATATTAGTGGCAGTTTTTATCTTACCCATTTATTTAAAAAATAAGATTTTTACCATGCCGCAGTTTTTATCTAAAAGATATAACGATACGGTGAGCACAGTGATGGCCGTGTTTTGGTTATTGGTATATGTGTTTGTTAATTTAACTTCTATTATATATTTAGGTGCCTTGGCCATCTCCTCTATATCCAATATAAGTTTTGAAATAAGTATAGTGGGTCTAAGTATTTTTGCTGTTTTTGTAACACTTGGCGGCATGAAAGTAATTGGCTATACCGATGTGATACAAGTTATTGTATTAATTATTGGGGGCTTGGTCACTACCTATTTAGCCATCTCTTTATTATCGGAGCATTATGGATACGGAGGAAATATTTTAAAAGGACTGGCGGTTTTAAAAAGAGAAGCCCCTACTCATTTTCATATGATCTTTGATAAGTCCAATAAATATTATCCAGAACTACCTGGACTTTCTGTTTTAATTGGAGGCATGATGATCAATAATTTAGCCTACTGGGGATGTAATCAATATATCGTGCAAAGAGCATTGGGCGCCGATTTAAAAACAGCACGTAAAGGTATTTTGTTTGCTGCATTTTTAAAATTACTCATTCCTATTATCGCAGTGCTTCCTGGTATTGCGATGTATGTATTATATCGCGATGGAATGTTTCAAACAGAAATGACAGATGCTGCTGGTATATTAAAACCAGATCATGCATATCCCACTTTAATGAATTTACTTCCTCCGGGTTTAAAAGGAGTCGCCTTTGCAGCACTCACTGCAGCCATTGTAGCTTCCTTAGCAGGAAAAGCAAATAGCATATCCACTATTTTTTCATTAGACATTTATAAAAAATTTATTAATAAAGAGGCCAGTGAAAAAAAATTAGTAAGTATTGGTAGTTGGGTAGTTATTGTATGTATGCTCATTGCGGCTATTGTGGCGCCGGCACTTCGTTCATTAGATCAAGCCTATCAATTTATTCAAGAGTACGTTGGTTTTGTTTCACCAGGGGTATTGGCTATTTTCTTACTTGGCTTTTTTTGGAAAAAAACAACATCCGCTGCGGCTTTAACGGGTGCGCTTATCACCATTCCCACTTCTACCATTTTAAAGTTTTTACCTAACTGGACCAATAATGCATTTCCCAACTATCCTTTTTTAGATAGAATGACTATTACTTTTTTCTTTATAGTGGTTATGATGGTCATTATAAGTATTACAAAACCATCCAAACAAAATAATGCAGCTGCCATTGAAGTGAATACATCCATGTTTAAGGTTTCTAATGGTTTTATCATAGCATCTGTTATCATAACCGGTATTTTAGCGGCCTTGTATACTGTATTCTGGTAGCGTCTCACTTGGGTTTTCAATAATTTTGCCCTTAAAAAATTGTAATATTTAAAAAAAAGCCGAATTTTAATGTACCAAAAAAAATAGCCATGTCAAATAACAATATCAATAAAAAAGTAGTGGATGCAAATAACCCACTTACCAATTTAGATGAATGGGAAATGGATATATTAAAAAGATACCCAGACCCTTCTACTATTGCCACGAATAAAAAAACAGAAGAATTTAGAAATTATGCAGCTGAAGAAACAGATACAGTGAAAGAATTTTATAGATTGAACCATACGCATCAGTCTTATGATTTTGTACTTCGTAAAAAGACCGACTTTTTACAATTCAATAAAAAGGAAATGCCCATTTGGAATGCCTTTGATTTTTTAAATGAATTAGTAGACGATTCTGATCCCGATACCGACTTAGATCAAATGCAACATTTATTGCAAACCTCTGAAGCCATTAGAAATGATGGTCATCCCGATTGGATGGTACTTGTAGGTTTAATACATGATATGGGTAAGGTATTATGTTTATTTGGTGAACCACAATGGTCAGTGGTGGGGGATACTTTCCCTGTAGGTTGTGCCTATTCAGATAAAATTGTGTACCCAGAATTTTTCAAAAATAATCCCGATTATAACCACGAGGTGTACAGTCAAAAATTTGGGGTGTACAAACCTAACTGTGGTTTAAAGAATGTACATATGTCATGGGGACATGATGAATATGTATATCATATGATGAAAGATTATTTACCAGAAGAGGGTTTATATATGTTGCGCTATCACTCTTTTTATTCGCAACATCGTGAAAATGCATATGCACATTTAATGGACGAGCATGATCATGAAATGTTTAAGTGGGTGAAATTATTCAACCCTTATGATTTGTATTCTAAAAATCCGAATCAAAAAAGTTGGGCAGAATTACAACCTTATTATAAAGCATTAGTTAAAAAGTATTTACCAGAAACTTTAAAGTTTTAGGTTTACAAACTTCCTTTACTAGTATTGCGCTAAGAACCCCATGTATAGTGCTCTTTAGCCGTTGCGCCTATTCTTAAAAATGTATGTGCTCCAAAGTAATCTCTTTGTGCTTGAATTAAATTAGCTGTTGAATGGGCCGTGCTTATTGCATTAAAAAATTGAATCGCATCCGATAAAATGGCTGTGGCTATTTTATTTTCTAAAGCTTTTATTACTATTTCGGTAGCAGCGGGTGCTGTCGTTTTTATTTGTTCAGCAATACTTGTATCTAGAAGAATAGTGGGTGTTATTTTTAAAATGGGTACCAAGGTTTCCATAAAATCAGATTGTATAATACAGCCCCTAGTCCATATTCTGGCAATCTCACTCAAATTCAAGTTCCAATGATGATTTTTTGAAAATTCATCTAATAACCAAAAGCCTTGAAAGTGAATAATTATTTTTGTAAAATGATAAGCATTTTTTAAAGAGGCTTCATTAATTATAATGGTATTTTTTTGGCGAGGATAGTTTTTCTCTAATTCAACGCGTAAATTTTTATAGCTTGAAATTTGTCTTGCATATAAAGCGTTCGCAATTAAGCTAGCGGGAATAGCCGCATTGGTTAAAGCATTGGTAGCCCAAGTGCCCGTACCCTTGCTTTCAGAAGCGTCATGAATTTTATCAATCAGCCAATCATTCCCTTCTTTGGTATTTAAAATATCAATAGTTGTATTTAATAAAAAACTATCTAGCTTATCTTGTTTCCAAGAACTAAGCATAGCTGCAATTTCAGAAGGGTTTTTTCCTGCAGCCCTTGCTAAACTATATATTTCAGCAAGTAATTGCATTTCGGCATATTCAATTCCATTGTGTACCATTTTAACAAAATGGCCCGTACCACCTTCTCCAATATATGTAGAACAGGCTTGGTTGTTTTTATCTTTTGCAGCAATACAATTTAAATAAGGGGCTACTAGCGCATAGGCCTCCTTATTGCCACTAGGCATTATACTTGCACCATTCAGCGCACCCTGCTCTCCTCCAGAAATACCAGCGCCTATTAAATGAATTCCTTTTGTAGCAAAATGATGAATATGCGTTTCGGTTTCTTTATAAAATGTATTACCTAAATCAACAATGATATCGCCCTTGTTTAATAAAACAGCTAATTCGCTCAAAACCGTTTCCGTAGCGGCTCCTGCTTCAATCATTAAAAATATTTTTTTAGGGCTTTGAAGCGAATCAATAAAAGAAGTATAATCGCAAAAGCCTTGCGTGTCTTTTAATAGAGGCAAACTTTCGACAAAATTTTTCGCCACCAATTCTTCTACTCCTTTCAATTCTCTATTATACACAGAAACACTAATACCATTACGTACAAAGTTTTGTGTTAAGGCCTTGCCCATCACACCCAAGCCTATTAGGCCTATTGCAGCCTTGCTAGTATTTTGATTTAATAATGTTTTCATAATCATTTCAACAATGGCTGAAGGGCTTTGAGTAATCGAAACAGTAAAAGCATTTTCAGGTGGCTCTAGTGTTTCTAATTGTGAAGCTAGTAAACTAGCAGGAAAATAATGTCCAATTCTATTAGCCAGCCTTTGTTCAATTAAGTTTTTACTCCCTTCTAAATAAACAAAATGTATAGCATTACTATTTTTTTCTAAAATAGCGCGGTGTGCTTTTTTTAAAGCAGAACAAGCCAAAATACAATTACCCTCAAGTAGCGCATTCTCTATTACACCTTGCAAAGCTAATAGCCAATCCGTTCTGTCCTCATCGCTCAGCGCTTTGCCTGCAGCCATTTTATCACGATTCGATGAACTATGATAATCATCTCCATCAAAAAAAGGAATGCCTCCTGCTTTTGATAGTGCTAAGCCAATAGTAGTTTTACCCACACCAGCCACACCCATTAGAACAATGGCGATATTTTTTGGCATGCTTTATTTATACAACTGATTAAAAAGCATTTTATAAGTACTATGTGTTTGACCTCTAAAAGTAATTTCAGGACCATAGACAAATAATTTACCACTACCCACTTTCGCTTCAAAGGCTGCAATACCATCTTGTAAATAAGATTGACCAAAGGCCCATCCGCTTCTTAATGTTTTATCAGAAGCATACCAGGCTAAAGGCACTAACTCTTTTCTTGCAATGGCGTCTGGTAATAATTTAAATACGGGGCTAGCACTAAAATACACATCGGCATTTCTATTCATACCCCAGTTGGCTTTATACTCGTTGTCTAAAGTTATTTGCATCACACTTCCTGGTATATAATATTTTTCACCAGGCAATGTTTTCTCTTTACCTGAAACCATTTCTACTAAAGCATTGCGAACAGGTAGGTTTAAGTGATAAACTAGGTTGGCACTAGAGCCAATGGTAATAATGGTTCCACCATTTTGTAAAAATGCCTTTAAGGCGGGGATCGATTTTTCTGCAGTAATTTTTCCTAAAGTCGCTTGATAGATTTCAGGAACCTCTTCGGTTTTTGGTTCTCTTTCTTCATATCCATTGCCTGCTTCTAGTTTTAAAGAAGGAATGGCACCTTCTACAAAAACAATAACATCATATTTATCTTTTAAATTGCTTGCATCAATTTCTTTCGCATAAATTAATTGGAAAGGAAATTTATACTTTTCAAAAATCCATCTCACCCAACCCGATGACATAGATCCACCATATCTATCCCATAAAGCAATTCTTTGCGGCATAATTTTATCATTCATATTAGCTGGCTTAGTGCTAACACTATTAAATACAACACCCTTCTCGGCACTAATTGTTTCAATGGCTGCTTGCACTTTATTATTACTAGCCTTATTCACAGGAATAAAATATTGATCTTTATTTTTATACACTTCTACGCCCATCGCAAGCATTGTATTAATAGCATAATAGGCGGCATTTTCTTTAGTCGAAAAAATATAGCCTACTGTTTCTATACCTGCGTTTATTTTACCGACTGGTTTTTGAATTAATCCATAAGCAATGGTTTCAAAAGGGCCATTAAAATCATCCAATACACGATCAAACTCAATGCCCATTGTATATGCAGGGGTCCAACCGGCTGCATCATAAGGCCTTACTGGTGGGCCACCTGGATATTGAAAATCATTGGGATGATCCTGTGGTTCAAACATATCTATAACATGTGGTCTGAAGGCTTGGTTGGTTTTTACAATATAAGAACCTGCAGGATAGTTTTTACCGGCTACCGAAAAATTAGCAGTCGCTTTTTCCACCTTAATACCACTTTGAATTAAAATATTAATAAAGTCAATGGCCGTAGTAGTTTGATTCGCTGTTACGATATAGCCTCTTGCATCTCTATTGGCCAGATTTTTATATACTTTATTAAATATAGCTGTTTGAAAAGAATCAATCCTGCCTGTTACTTTCTCTGTCTTTAATAATTCTGCTACTGCATCTGCTCTTTTAGGATATAAAGTCCAGCTATCTTTGTTGCCTGCTTCAATACTATTTCTACCCATTCTATATATATTCAAAAGCAATTCTTCTTTGTATCTACTGGCATAATTTAATACGGCATAATTTAAAGACACAGAATAATCTATTGAATTTCTAAAATACCATTTCTGTGGAGTAATAGGAAAAGGCGTGCCGCTATTGGGGATTAATCTTTGAGCCACCAATGGAATATTGGAAGGTGTTGGGTTACCAATAATTTCTGTAAGCAGTCCAATAATATTATGATAGTAAGCGGTGGTTCTTAATCCGCCGTTCCACCAAGTAGAATAGACTGAACCTGATTTCATCGTATAACCTGGTTTACCTTCTCCATTTAAACGACTACTCATAGCTGCACCTAATGCATCTATACCCGTCATTAATAATGGATCATATACATAATTGAATGGATCGCGATAAGGAGGGCCCGCCACCACTGTACCTGGAGGACCTGTTTGATGATGATTATATAAGACCTGAGGCATCCATTCTATATATTGTTGACGACTCATATTTTTTGATTCCTGCATATTGGTCATATAAAAATCACGATTATTATCGTGTCCAATATATTTTTGATACAAGCGAGGTAAACTTGAAGTAGCTCTTTTTAAAGTATCGCTATTTCTCATATACCAGTTCGAAACCAATTCTTGTCCATCGGGATTGGCGTGTACAAATAAAATAATTGTCGACTTTAAAATGCGTTTTGTTTCATCATCTGTTCTTGTAATTAATTGATAGATAGATTCAATCCATTGATGTATCCCTACTACTTCGGTGGCGTGTAAGCCGCCATCAATCCAGACTACCGCCTTTCCTTCATTGGCCATTTGCGTGGCTTCTGCTACACTTATATTTTCTGCATGCGCTAATTTTTGAGAAATAGTTTTATACTTTTCTAAATTGGCTAAGTTGCTAGGATCGGAAACAATGGCCATATATTGGTTGCGGCCTTCTTCTGTTTTTCCAATCACTTGTAATTTTACTTTTTTAGAAACTGCTGCTAGTTTTTTTAAGTAGGCTTCTGTTTGTGTAAAAGTGGCCAATTGATAATTGTCACCAATATTAAATCCAAAATGTGATTTCGGACTAGGCACTGTTTGTGCCATTAGCAAACTCTGTGAGAGTAAGGCAATCAATAAAAAACAAAAGTATTTGCGCATGTTATAATTGTTTATTTTTTTCAATTTAATTGTGTGTTATTTTAAGAAAATTATTTTGTTTTTTTATAAAGAAGCATTCGCTTGTCTATCCATTATAAATTGAATCAGCATATCTAATTCTATATTAGCTCTTTTACAAGCATCGTCAATATCGTCTCTGGAAACGTTGGCTGCAAAGGCTTTGTCTTTAATTCTTTTTTTTGCGCCTTTTAATTCCATACCCTTATAGCCTTCTGGTCGCATTAAAGAATAAGCGTGCATTAAACCAGAAAGTTCATCAAAAGCATATAACATTTTATCCATTTGCGTAACGGGTTCTACTCCAAAATGAATAGGTCCATGCGAAGCGATGGCTCTGATAATTTCTGGATCAATTTGCTCTTGCTCTAAGTATTCAATTATTTTTTTACAATGTAGCTCGGGCCACTGATCCCAATCGGCATCATGCAATAGCCCTGCCATTTCCCAGCGCCATTGATCGGCTTCGTTTAAATTTTCTTTTTCTTTTGCCCAACATTTCATTAAATGCGCTACTTGCTTCATATGTAGCTGCAACTTAGGATTCAATACCCATGCATTAAATAATTCATGGGCTGCTGATACAGATAATACATTACCCTTATTTGCAGGATCACCAAATTCCGTTCTACCCAAGTTCAAAGACATACTCTTGTTTTGCTAAAGTTAATAATACTAACGAATTATTTACTTGTTTTTACAATTTGAATTTTCCCATTCATCAAAACTTTTGCAGTGGGTTGCGTGCTTGATTTTATTTTAAGATTGGTTACTTGACTATTTGTCCAAGTCATTTCAATTTCATAGTTACCTCTTGCCTTCAATCCCTTGACAGCCCCCGTTGACCAAGCCTTGGGAAGGGCTGGTAATAGCGTGATCATCTCCTCATTCGATTGCACTAGCATTTCAGCCACAGCTGCCGCTCCTCCAAAATTGCCATCTATTTGAAAAGGGGGGTGGGCGTCTAATAAATTTGGATAAGTACCCCCTGCATTGGTATAATTTTCTTTGGTTCCATCGGGAGGTACATATTTTAATAATTCACGAACCATTTTATACGCATGGTCTCCATCTTTTAGTCTTGCCCATAAATTTATTCTCCAACCTTTTGACCAGCCTGTGGTTTCATCTCCTTTTATTTCTAAAGTCTTTTTAGCGGCCGCTGCAATTTCAGGTGTTTTATCAACGCTTACATGTGTACCCGGATACAATCCATATAAATGAGATTGATGACGATGCTTAGGATCGCTGTCTTCCCAATCATAATACCATTCTTGTAAATTACCTGCCTTGCCCACTCTATAAGGATGTAAATTATTTAAAGCCCCATTTATTTTAGTGGCAAAATCGTTATCGTTTTTTAAAATTTTTTGTGCGGCAAGTACATCTAAAAATAATTCTCTAATCATAGCAAGGTCGGCAGTAGCTCCGTAAAGAGTAGAACCTATATAGCCATTTGGCATTTTAAAAGTATTTTCTGGAGAAGTAGAAGGAGAAGTAATAAATTTTCCACTGCTATCTTTTACTAACCATGCTAAACAAAATTCTGCAGCACCACGCATTAATGGATACGCTTTTTGTGCTAAAAATTGTTGGTCTTGTGTAAATAAATAATGTTCCCATAAATGCGTTGATACCCAAGTGCCGCCCATGGGCCAATTCGCCCAAACAGGATCACCAGCACCAAAATTACCCACCGGATTAGACATAGCCCATATATCTGAATTATGATGTGCTACCCAACCTGGCATATTGTAAAATGTTTTCGCCGTCGTTTTTCCTGTGGTGGCTAGGTTACCTATAAATTGTAAAAAAGGTAAATGCATTTCAGATAAATTGGTATTTTCTGCTAACCAATAATTTTCTTCTGCATTAATATTAATAGTATAATTACTTGACCAAGGAGGTTGTATGTAGGGGTTCCACAAGCCCTGTAAGTTAGCAGGGACGGCTGTTGTACGAGAACTGGATATTAATAAATAGCGCCCATATTGAAAATATAAAGTTTCTAAATAAGGATCGGCTTCTCCTTTGGCATATCTTTTTAAACGATCATCGGTGGGTAAATTCACAAAGTCTTTGCCCCCTAATTTTAATTCAACACGATTAAAAAAAGATTGATAATCTTTTACATGTCGTTTTTTTATTTCTGTAAAGCCCATTTGTTTCGCATTCGTTAATTGCGTAGCAGCATTCGCTACATTGTTTAGGCCTTTAGTAGCAGGGTCTTTATCAAAACCATTGAAACTAGTGGCCATGGAAACATACACTGTTGCTTCTGTAGCATCAGATAATGTTATGCTAGAATCGGTTTTAGTAATTTTTCCCGTACTAGATTGTATTTCTATGTTAGCAGAAAAACGAGTGCCTCTTTTTGAATCAAATAAAATAGCATTACGCGATTTTTGAACATAATTAGGGTCGGCTTTCACGGGCGCTACTCCATTCACTTGAATACTATTACTTGTAGTCGCTGTTGTGTGTTTTAATAAAGATTCAAAACGAATCGTAAAACCAAGCGCTCCTGCTTTTTTACTTGTAAGGTGAATGGTAAAAATTTTATCGGGATTAGACACCAAATATTCTCTTTCAATAGTATTGCTATTAGAAAAGGTTTGCACTTTTGCAATAGCCTTATCAATATCTAGTTCTCTATAATAATCGGTGATATAGGGGTCGTCGTTAATATCCATCAGTAAAGTACCTAGTGGTGCATAAGATTCAGAATATTTACCTTGTAATTTTTTAAGAAGCTCTGCTGCTTTTTTATAATTATTTTCTTGCAGGGCTTTTCGTACCGCAGGTAAATTTTTATAGGCTTGCGGATTCATATTTGCATTTACTGGCTCCCCCGACCATAAACTCAAGTCATTTAAATAAATTTTATCCGTAGAAATGCCGCCAAAAACCGTAGCCCCTTGAAGCCCATTGCCTAATACCAAGGCCTCTTCAAAATATTGAGCTGGATTCGAGTACCAGAGCTTTAGCGGCTGTTGAATAGAAACAGCAGCCACAGTGGCTGTAGCCGCAGGCGCAGGCTTCTTTTTTTTAACTGCCTTTTTTTGAGCAAATAATACAAAGGGGCAAAGAAGTAAAACCAGGATTTTCTGATAAACATTCATAAATAGCGCTTAATAAGTTGAAAATAAAGTTACTAAAATCATCGCAGCTTTTTGCAGCTATAAACCAAGAAAATGAGTTAAATTGAAGTTGCTAATTTTTAACCAAAACATATTATATGAAAAATATAAAAATTCTATTGGGTATTGTACTATTAATGTTGTGTCAATCAGTAATGGCACAAACTATCAAAGAAAAAAGTAGAATTATTGTCATTGGTGCGCATCCCGATGATTGTGATTATGAGGCAGGGGCTACAGCAGCCTTATTTTCAAGTATGGGGCATGCTGTAAAATTTGTAGCGGTTACTAATGGTGATGCAGGACATCAAACCATGAAAGGAAAAGAATTAGCTGCACGTAGATATTTAGAAACTCAGGAAGTAGCTAAACGACTAGGGGTAACTTATGATGTATTAGATAATCACGATGGTGCACTATTACCTACACTAGAAGTGCGATTACAAATAATTAGAAAAATTAGAGAGTGGAATGCAGATGTAGTCATTGCACCAAGACCTAATGATTACCACCCTGATCACCGTTATACAGGAGTATTAGTGCAAGATGCAGCCTATATGATAGAAGTACCCAATGTTGCACCAGATGTACCGCCTCTAAGAAAAACGCCTGTATTTTTATATGGAGAGGATCATTTTCAAAGACCGAACCCGTTCAGACCTGATATCGTAGTAGATATTACAACTACTTATGCAAAAAAGATTTTAGCCATTGATGCGCATGAATCTCAATTTTATGAGTGGATGCCTTGGATAGGAAGATATGAAAAAGACGTTCCTACTGGAAAAGAAGAAAGATTGCAGTGGTTGATGAAATTATATGATAAACCAATGAAAGCCAATATTAGAGCAGCTATGGTGAAATGGTATGGCGCAGCAAAAGCAGCAAAAGCAAAGCATGCAGAAGCTTTTGAAGTTTGTGAATATGGCGCACAACCTAATGAAGCAGAAATAAAAAGATTGTTTCCTATGTTAATTAAATAGTATGACTAAGGGATATAAAACTTTATTGATAGCTGTTGTTTTTTCTATGTTTTTGGTGGTGCATGTTAAAGCGCAAGCCGATGACAGTTCCACTATTGCTGTAAAAAAAATAAAAGATTTTTCTGTTAATGGATTAGGAGATGCTGCCGCTTGGAAGACTACCTCGTTTACAAAATTGAATAAGAAATTAACTACTGGGGTAAATTATTCCACCAATTTTAAAATTTTATATTCCGACTCTGGAATTTACTGTTTGTACGTATGTGAGGATTCACTTATTACATCCACCCTAAGAGAAGATTTTGCTGACTTGTATAATGAAGATGTAGTAGAAGCCTTCTTTTGGCCTGATGAAAAGTCGGTTCTTTATTTTGAATATGAGTTATCTCCTTGGAATTATGAATTACCTATAATAGTTCCAAATTATAATGGGAAGTTTTTAGGTTGGAGGCCTTGGCATTATGAAAAAGAAAGAAGAACAAGACATGCAGCTACTATCAACAAAAAAGGAGATAAAGTAATTGGATGGACTGCCGAATTTTTTATACCCTTTGTTTTACTAAGCCCGCTAGAAAATGTACCGCCCAAATCTGGAACAAAATGGAGGGCTAATTTTTACAGAATTGACTATGATAAAGGAAGCAACCATTGGACCTGGAAGCCTACCAGCCGTAGTTTTCACGAATACAAAAAATTTGGAACTATTATTTTTGAATAAGTTTTAGGGACGTGCTTGAAAGAACTGTGTAATCTCTTCAATCTTGTCTGTATTAATAAAATCTATTTTCATTTCAATAAATTTTTCCCATGCTAAAGGAAAATCGGGTGTGCCCCATAATCTAATGGGTTTATTAAGTGCATGTATTTTTTCAATAGCTAGTTTAATTTTTTCTTCCTCCGCAACTTGCATGGGCCAGGTTTTCTTCCACATCGTAAACTTTCCATAGTCTTCGCTAATTAAAGAAATTTTAGACAGCTGGGCTGTGGTATAGTTTTTAAAAATTCTGCCGTCAAAATGTATAAAGCTAGGATACTGTATAAATAAACTATCGGCAGGTGTGTTACCAGAAATGGTAATGGTAATATTTTTATTATTAATCAGCGTCGGGTATTTTTTTAATACGGCTATTAAACTATCTAAAGTACTAATGGCTTCTGTTTTTACATCTATTAAAAATTGTAATTTTCTATTGGGTGTATTATAAGTAAGCAGGGGCGCTAAATACAAATTTTCAAGACTACGACTAGGCAATAAATCTTTTGTATCGTGGCCCACTAAAATTTTACCTGCTACTAAATGAATATCAGCTTCAATGGAGCCTAATTGGTTGCGGTAGGCTAGATGAAAAGGTGTTTTTTGTTCATAGTCGTTATGGGAATGCACATTGGCTAGGGTCAATTTTTGGCCTTGGGCTGCAAAACAAAGGCAGCATATGCCTATCAAAGAGCTAAGTAATTGTTTCATATTTTTTAAGTTGAATTTCCATTCAATTTTTCCAAATGCATATTACAATTATTATTTAAAAAAAGGGGGCTTTTTAAATAATGTAAGAAAGATTTAATGTCTTATCTTTGCAATGAATAAAAAAGGATTCTATGTTAACAAATATTGTCATTTTCTTTTGGATACTTTCATCTATTTACTGCTTGTATAAATTATTTAAAAGATCAAAATTAACCTCATTGGACGGGGTCATTGGGTATTCACCAGGTTTAGAAGTAATTATGGTCTTGGCCTTAGGACCTTTATTAGCAGTGATTGATATTTCCTTAACTTGGATTAATATTTACAAAGAGGCTGAAGAGGCAAGAAGAAGAAACGATAAATAAGAAAATTAGGTAGGAATTATTAAAATTCCCTTAGATAATACCGAGATAATGCATTGCATAAAAAAGCCCCCCGATGATTCGAGGGGCTTTTTCTATTCTTATATAGAATTACAAACGAGTATATTTTTCGATAGAAGTTGTTTTAGCAGCTTCATCCACTATTTCTTGTGTGTATTCATTTTTACCAGTTAAAGTAATTTTCACTTTGATATTCATTCCGACAATACTAGCATAGCTTGATGTGCTTGGTACTTCTGTAGAAACGCCATCTGCAAAAGTAAATGTTCCGTATCCATATGTATTTTGGAAAGCAGTTTTAGTAGAATCTGTAGCTGCTCTGTTTACCCAAATAAAATGTCCATCTTGAAATACTTTGTATTGTACTGCACTGTATTTGGCTAAAATATCAGTAGTATCTGTACCAGTGATTGACATTCTTGCAGATAATTTCCATAAACCATCTAATTCAGTAGCTGCACCAGGGTCTACTTTAGAATAAGTTTCGTTTAACTTGTATGTAAGACCATTCATTACTAAGGCTGCAATATCTTGAACATATCCAGTTTCAGTTTTTGTAAGGTTTAATGTAAAATTAGCAGCTGAATCACTTCCATTTCCGCCGTATAAATTAGTTTCAGTAATTGTATTACCTTCTTTTTTGTAAGAACCTACTCCAAAAGAGACAGTAGAGTCAACATTTAATTTAGCAAATACATAATGTGTTGCTGTGTAAATTTTAAATTGGTTTGGGCTGTTATCAACAGTATCCTTGGTACCATCGTTGATAACCGATTTTTCCATTTTGTACACACCTGCTTGACTTTCTTCCGTCTTAGGAGCAGTACAAGCTGTAGTCAATAAAACAATCGCCGTTAGGGCATAAAGCATTTTTTTCATCTGATTTGTTTTTGGTTTAAATTATTAAAATGTATTGTTCTTGTCTTAATTAATCTACTGTATAAAACTTTCTATACAATTGCCCTGTAATAAAAACACCATTATTGTCTTTATTCTTAGCACCCCATGCTTTAAACTTAGGATGATCGTGAATAACTTTATAATCTTTTTCTGAAGTCCAATGACCAATAGTACAGCTTCTATAAGTGGAAGTAGTATCTGATTCATTTAATTTCATATAAGTATAATAGTTATTAGGAAAGCCTATTTCAATCATGATCGCATTAATTTCTTTGATGCTAGCGATATAGGTTTTTTCCAAAGCCGCATTTTTAACATCATAAAAATGTACAGAGTTGATGGCTTTTTGAGCAGAAGCTGTTAGATTAAATCCAATTACAGCTACCATTAAGAAGATGATTTTTTTCATTTGATTGATTTTTAATGAGTTAACAAGATAATGTAAGATTTTAACAGTTTAAATAGCTTTAAACGTGCACTAAAATTAAGGAAATTTACTTTCATTTTAACACTTAAATGGATTATATTAGTGTAACCAAAAAATAATAAATGAAAAAGATTTTACTTTCTTTAGTTATTGTAGCTGTCTTAGTAGCTTGTAATAACAGTACTGCGGTAAAAACAACTGCTGCAGATGAGGCCTACACCAAAAACTTAGCAACTGCTCAAGCATTTTTTGCTGCATTCGCTGCTAAAGATTCTGTAAAAATGGCTTCTTATGTTACAGATAATTTTATGTGGTCTCCTCCGGCGGTAGGCCAAGATTCATTATCTAAAGATGTGTGGTATGCTCAAATGCAAGTATTTATGAGCACTTTTAATGACATTACTTTTACTAATCCACTTTGGAGAAAAGGAGTAGATATGGATAATAATTTAGATGGTAGTGTTAGAGTATATGGTTTATGGAATTCAAAATTTGCTAGTAGTGGAAAAACTGGTTTATTAAAATACTACTGTACATTTGATTTTGATAAAGACGGAAAAATTGCATGGCAAGGAGAATTTTATAATGCAGCTGATTTAGCTATAGAGCGTTAATTTATATTTTATTTATTAATATAAAGTCCTGCAGAAATAATTTCTGCAGGACTTTTTTATTTTTAAAATATTAGTTCTTTATTGGTTGAATAAAAATCATCGGGCGGTTCCTGAAAGAAAGAATTAAATAACCAAGTTCCTTTTAAATTTCTTGTAGTTATTAACCAATTCTGAGATATAGCCTTGTCTATCTGTTTTCATAGTCGTTCTGGCTTCCTTGGTATAAGTAGTACCTAAATGATCAAAGAAATGTTTAGTAGAAAAAATAGCCATTTCAACCATGATAGGAAAAGTATCTAAGCCTCTTTTTTCTAATAAATAATAAAC
>ENA-ORCY01000124-ORCY01000124.1-marine-metagenome-genome-assembly--contig:-NODE-124-length-55896-cov-4.887977_pt1 | contig 55896 bp, 58 predicted proteins | sample MGYA00248634_ERZ508507 | MGnify/ENA primary metagenome ERZ508507 (study PRJEB26178, sample SAMN06266269) | marine metagenome | isolation source: Columbia River Estuary | place: USA:Columbia River Estuary... | reverse complement strand
CAGTATCTAAGTAATTAGATAAGTAATAGATACTAAAAAGCCCGTCCCCATTTTATGGGAGACGGGCTTTTTTTATGGTTAAATTTGCCCTGTTAAATAACATAATGATAGATACACACGCCCATATTTATGCGGAACAATTTACAGAGGAACTACCTAGCATTATCCAAAGAGCCAAAGCCATTGGGATAACCAATGTACTGCTGCCTAATATTGATTTGGATAGTATTGAAGGACTAAATGCGCTCGTTGAGTTGGATAGTCCCTTTTTCAAAAGAATGATGGGCTTACATCCCTGTTCGGTGCAAGAAGACTATAAAGATCAATTAGCTATCATAAAGTCTCAGCTGGATACACAAGAGTGCGTTGCCGTGGGTGAGATTGGTGTAGACTTATATTGGGATAAAACAAAACAAAAAGAACAAGAAGACGCATTTCTAGTTCAATGTCAGTGGGCATTAGAATCTAATTTACCTATTGCAATACATTCAAGAGAGTCTACAGAACTAATTATAGATTTGATTGAAGCGCATTTTAAAGATCAGTTATCTGGTGTTTTTCATTGTTTTGTAGGTGATGCGGCACAAGCAAGCAAAATAGTGGCTATGGGCTTTTATTTAGGCATTGGTGGTGTTATTACCTTCAGGAATTCAACGTTACGTAATGAGATTATAGATGTCCCTTTAGACAGAATCTTACTTGAAACGGATGCGCCTTACCTAGCTCCAGTTCCTTATCGAGGAAAGAGGAATGAAAGTTCGTATATAATAGAGGTGGTAAAGGTGTTGTCTACCATTTATAATTTGTCTGAAAAAGAGATTATTGAACTAACCACGTCAAACGCATTGAAGTTGTTTAAATTATAACTTAATTTGTACCCACTCGGAGAGGTGCTAGAGTGGCCGATTAGGTACGCTTGGAAAGCGTATGTACCCCAAAAGGGTACCGAGGGTTCGAATCCCTCTCTCTCCGCTGGACGATTGTCTAAAACAGTCTAAAAGCGTATAAAATCAAGGTTTTATGCGCTTTTTTGTTTTCTTCAAAGTCTAAAAAAGTCTAGTTTTGACTATACTTTTGGTTTCTTAGGGGGTTTCTTTTTTTTGAAGCAAAAAAAGAAACCAAGCAAGTAGACGCTAATAGACATAATAGGACTGAAAAACAATGAGTTAGGCGACTATTTTCCTCTTTGGAAACGTACATTTGTTAAACATTTAAAGGGTGGCACAACGTAAAAAAGTAGTGCCAAATGTCGTCGAGTCAAAAATCAAATTTCTCGTTGGTTGTTTATATCAGCAGAACCAAAGAAAAAAAGAACGGTGAAGTTCCCGTTCTCATGAAAATCAACATCAATGGAGATCGAGGGTTCTGTCGCATTAACTATTGCAATATAATAAATCTGTAGGTTTGCTATGTAAAAATCACCTTCATGTTCAAACGTCACAGATATCCAAGAGCAATCATTCTTCAAGCGGTTTATTTCAAGTTGAGATTCACATTGAGTTATCGAGATGTGGAAGAATGACTAAAAATTCGAGGTGTTAAAGTAGACCATTCCACTATTCAAAGGTGGGTGTTTAAGTTCAGCCCAATGATTGAGGCTACTATGCACAAGAGGAAGAAACAGATATGTGATAGTTGGCGAATGGACGAAACCTACATCAAGGTAGGAGGTAAAGACAGATACTTATATCGAGCTGTAGACAAGCAAGGAAATACTGTAGACTTCCTACTAACTAAACGGAGAATGAAGGGATCAGCACAGAAGTTTCTAAACAAAGCCATAGGTAACAATGGAAAACCAAGACTGATTAATATTGATAAAAGTGGATCAAATACTGAAGCCAGCCGTATTATCAATAGACATAGTTTAACCTTCAAGAAGATAAAGACCAGGAGAGTCAAGTATCTAAATAACATAGTGGAGCAAGATCATCGGACGATCAAACGTCGAATAGCCATTACAACAGGATTCAAAGAATTTGAATCCGCTCAGAGAACACTAGCAGGAATAGAAATCATAAACATTATCAGAAAGGACCAACTTTCAAATTCAAAGAAAAGTTGGTTTGCTACTTTTAAGTCTTTAGCAGCTTAAGATAAGTTGAAATCTGCTAATTTTACAACTTGACAAAATTAATGCGACAGAACCAAAACGCCCAATACCTACACCGTATTAGCACTGGATAGTTGCGGTACCGCCACGCAAGTAGGCAGAGTAGGGCAACCCTTACACCTTACGGGCGAGGTAGTAGGCAATAACGAGCTCAGCATTATACGCTACACCGCTTACCAAGACTGGAATGTAGGAGCGGCAGAACTTAGCTACGACTTGCAAACAGAGGCTGTTTTAGGAGATTGGAAGACCCTAAAACAAGAAAATAGTACAGCAGATTATCGCGATTATCAATTTTTGTATGCCACTAAAGCAGGCATACAACTAGAGAAATGCTATAGAGTAATTGCCAGGTTTGGCGGTTCTAAATCGACTATAAGTAATATCTTGTGTTTGCCGTATTCTCCCGTCATTTTCATTCCCACCGCTTTTTCACCTAATGGCGATAATCTGAATGATGTGTATAGACCCATTACCTTTGGCATTACCCAATATACCATGAGTATATACGACCGCTACGGCCAAAAAGTAGCCGAACTCAACCAAGACAGCGCGGGCTGGGACGCAGCAGATTATCCTATTGGAGCCTATATGATAACCCTACGTGCCAAAGGCACAGACAACAAGTGGTATAATGCGAAAGAGACGGTAACGGTGGTGAGGTAGTTATATCCTCGTTTTACGAGAATGAAGTTAATCAACAGTGAGAATTGAAATAGAAAGAAAATTGTTTTGATATAATCTTAGGTTCATTATCTTTGTGAGACCTGAAGAAACTGAAACTAGACAATCAAGCCCTCCTTTTGGCTGCTTGGTTTCTAAGGGGGTTTCCTAGAGAAAAATAACAATATAAAATCCTGATATACTGAGAGTTAATCTGATAAGTTCACATCCCTCTCTCTCCGCTAAAAATTTGGTTACGCTATTTTAATGAAATTGAAAGTTATACTAGTCGTATTTTTGTTTGTAATATGGTCAGTAATATCCGGATGGTATTATGTATGCATCGTAAAGCAAAGTTGCCAAGATTCACTTGTTTCTAAGAATGAAAGTCCTATTCACTTTAAAGTAAACGGGAGTGTTCCGTTTTTGGGACAAAATTTCGATGGTCTAAAGAACAATTTACTTCTAAAATTAGGAGAAGATAATGCATTATTGATAATAGGAATATGCGATTCAAGCGAAATTAGTAGTTCCGCTTATGAAAATCTGGGATTAGCGAGAGCCTCATCAACTAAGTATTTATTTAGAGATATAAGCAATAGCCGGTTAGTATTAAAATCAAAAGTTGGCGCTCTAGCCATTCAAGACGGTTACTTGGAGGGTGTAACATTTTCAATACTTCTCAGAAATGAATATATTGAAGAAACAAGTACTGGAGTTATCTTGCGTTTTAATGATGAAGATTTAGAAGAAAATTTACCTACGAAATTAGAAGCGTACCTTACATATTTGTCCATAGAGAAAAGAAGAAATACCATGGAAATCATGGGCCAAACGAAAAGTATAGGACGTGCCATGGATCGTAATAACGTTGGATTGAAAGCAGCTTATGCTATTAAAAAACTACTTGTTCTACGTGGTGTGGATTCAACTAATTTGAAAGTACTATCCATGGGAAATTTGGAACCCATCATTCATAACCCTAGAGACTCAAGCGCAGTGTTTAATAACAGGGTGGAAATACGAATTAACTAAAAACATAAAATGAATACGGAACGATTTTTTGAAGGACCAGGAAGCTCAAATATGACAACTTACATTTGGGAGATTGCCATAGTACTTCTAGTAGCTTTTGTATTGGGCTACCTATTACGCTATTTACTTAACGATAGCTTCAAATCACGAATAGCTAATTTAGAGTCAGAGCTTAATCGTTTGTCAAGCGAAGGGTTAACCAGCTCAGAAGTGGATGCAACAGCAGAATTTAATGCATTACAGGAGCGAATTAAAGAACAGGCCACAGAAATAGAAAAGTTAAGTCAAAAATTAGCAGGGTCTAATATTGAAAAAATATCCCTAGAGAAGCAGTTAGCTGGTTTGACTCCGGATTTAGTAAACACAGCACTAAGTACAACTTCTAACACAGTAAACATAGAACCTGCGTCAACGAAAGAGGTTGTAAAGGATAATCTTAAAAAAATAGAAGGAATTGGACCCAAAATAGAAGAATTGTTAAATAACGATGGTGTGTATTCCTTCCAAGATTTAATTTCTGCAAGCGTATCAAGAATACGAGGTATTCTAATAGCGGCTGGGCCTAATTATGCGGTACATGACCCCAGCACTTGGGCCGAACAAGCAAGGTTGGCGCATGAAGGTTTATGGGACGATCTCTCAGATATGCAAGAACAATTGAAAGGCGGAAAACGGAAGTAATTCGGTTTTAGCTAACCAACGATTTTATTGATTATCGCAGTGGTGCTATTCCCTTCTAAAAAAGGAATTACCTGCACACTGCCACCGTTTTCTATGACGTGTTCTGCTCCTACAATGGTTCCAATGGTATAATCTCCACCTTTGGCGAGCACATCAGGCTTTATAGCAGTAATAAGCGCTAAAGGTGTTTCCTCTCCAAAAAGAATAACCGCATCCACAAAAGTCATCGCTGCTAATTTCATGGCACGTGTATGTTGGTCTATAACGGGACGACTTGGTCCTTTTAATTTACCTACCGATTCGTCGGTATTCACACCGATAATAAGTCGGTCTCCTAAATCTGCTGCTTTCGACAAATAATCAATATGGCCTAAGTGCAAAATGTCAAAACACCCATTGGTAAAAACTACCTTCTCATTATACAGTTGCCATTGCGTTACTTTTTTAGCAAGCGCACTTGCATCCGAGTATAGTTTATCGTTTAGTAGCTCACTCCACATCTTTTATGATTTTTTTATTGGTTTTAATTATAAAGTACGCTACCGAAAAAGCTCCAACGCCTATGATGACAAGGAACTGCAGCGCGTGGGTAATTAGTGTATATGAGCTAGCTATTGGTCCAGTAACTTGATATAAACCTAATGCTGCAGGTACTAAGAGCTCAAAGGTACCTATCCCTCCTGGTACAGGAATAATCATGGCCGCTGTGCCAAAAAGCAATACGGTAAGACCTGCAGACGCTCCCAAATGTGCTGTTCCGGCTAAAGCATAAAAAATACAGAGAGGCATGCAGAAATACATGACCCATATAGATAGACTATAGATTATAAACTGAAATTTGCGTTTGAGGTTAAAAATAGTTTTAAAACCCTCGACAAGACCTTCTATAAATCCTTTCAATTTTGCTAGTATAGGCAATTGGTAAAACCATTCTCTCTTGATAAATCCAAAAATTCCTACACCGATAAAGATTAAAGCAACAAGTACAGTAACGACTATAGAAGTAGAATTCATTTGATGGTATAGAGTCAAACAAAAATCGGATATCAGCCCAAACTGAATCATAAAAATACCAATAGCAATCAATACCGTAATGATTAAATCTACAATACGTTCAATAACCACTGTGCCCATTAGCTTATTAAAAGGGATGTTTTCTAACTTGCTGAGCGCAGCGGGCCTGGTTACCTCGCCAACGCGCGGCAATGCCATATTTACGAGATACCCTAAAATCACAGCGTGAAAACTAGCAGCTACTGAAGCACTATAGCCTAGCGGTTCCAGCAGTAAATTCCACCTAAGTGCTCGTGCTAAATGGCTAAGTATACCACATACTATGGCGATCAAAATCCATGTTTTATCGGCATTCCTAATTTCCAGCCATATAGATGAGGTGTCTTGACTGCCAATGGCATAATAAAACAGCACGCCACCAAGCGTTAAAAAAACAATGGTTTGTAGTGCTGTTTTGGTGTTTTTAGTCAAGGATAGCTTTGTTGTCTTTATCTGGGAATACCAGAGAAGGAGTAAATTTTTTAGCTTCTTCAAACTCCATCATGGCAAACGATATGATGATTACAATATCACCCTTGGCTGCTTTACGCGCTGCCGCACCATTCAAGCATATCATTCCACTGCCACGAACCCCAGCAATAGCGTATGTTTCAAGACGCTCTCCATTATTATTATTTACAATAAGCACTTTCTCCCCCTCAATTAAATTGGCCAAGTCCATGAGATCTTCGTCTATGGTTATGCTGCCAACGTAGTCCAGTTCTGTTTGAGTAATTTTGGCTCTGTGTATTTTTGATTTTAATACTTGTATAAACATACTTGTCGTTAAACGGGGCAAAGGTACATTTTATTGATTTAATACGAAGTATGAATGGAGGAACTATACTCCAACGGTTTAATCTGAATCTATGCATGAATTAACTTCGAAGTATTGGCGCTATTTTTATCCGAATATCAGACTAAAAAACTGATTTACGGTGCCTACTTGATGTATTTTAATACTGTATTCAGCTTTTTTTACATCCAGTTGGTCTGACATTACAAAGTCTTTGAAACCTAGTTTTTCAGCTTCTTTTAAGCGTTGATCTATTCTATTCACACCGCGTATTTCGCCGCTTAACCCAATTTCACCTGCAAAAACCATTTTGTTCCCCAAAGCCAGGTTTTCAAAAGAGGATATAATAGATGCTGCAATACCCAGGTCTGTTGCGGGATCATTAATCTTTAAACCACCTGCTATATTTACAAACACATCTTGCTGCGATAGTTTATAGCCGCAACGTTTTTCAAGCACGGCTAGCAGCATGTTTAATCGTTTTATATCATAACCATTCGTGTTTCTCTGTGGATTTCCGTAAACTGCAGCACTTACCAAAGCTTGTGTTTCTATGAGCAAGCTTCTATTCCCTTCTAAAGAAGCAACCACTCCCACGCCACTTAAATTTTCACTTCTTTGGTTAATAAGAATTTCGGAAGGGTTATCTATTTCACGCATACCTTCTGATGTCATTTCATAAATGCCTAATTCCAATGAACTCCCGAAACGATTTTTAAGGGTACGCAATATTCTATAACTGTTTTGTGTTTCTCCCTCAAATTGTAATACCGTATCTACCATATGTTCTAGCAATTTAGGTCCCGCCAGTTGTCCGTCTTTAGTAATGTGGCCTACCAGTATGATAGGTACTTCGTTTTGTTTAGCAAACTGTATTAAATGAGAACTGCTTTCTCTAATTTGTGAAATAGTACCCGGCGTAGAATCTAAGTACTTACTGAACATGGTCTGTATAGAATCTATGATAACAAAGGAAGGTTTAACCTCTTTCATGCGTTGCACTATATTTTCAACACACGTTTCGTTAAGCAATAGACATTCTTCGTTGGTTATACCTATTCTGTCGGCACGCATTTTTATCTGGTTGAGGCTTTCCTCGCCGCTTACATAAAGTACTGATTTATTCATGCGCAAAGCTGTTTGAAGCAAGAGCGTAGACTTGCCGATACCGGGCTCCCCACCCAATAAGATAACAGAGCCAGGTACTATTCCGCCACCTAACACTCTATTGAGTTCAATACCTGGAGCTTTAAGTCTTTTTAGTTCGATGGCATCTACATTAATAATGGGAGTTACAACTCCGTCTATATCGTTCAGATTCATCATAGTAGCCTTGGGGTGATTTATTATTTCTTCTGTTATTGTATTAAATTCTCCGCACGAAAAACACTTTCCCATCATTTTAGCGTAATTGTTTCCGCAGTTTGAGCAGATGTATGCTTTCTTAGTTTTAGCCATTATTTCCCTTTGGTAAAGCGAAAATGGTTGTTTTTATAACGTATAAAAAATATTATACTTTAAAAGATGACTTTCGAATTAAAATAACAAAGGATTAAAATTAAAAAAAGGGGATTACATGCTTTAGGTGCCTAATTTTTTCTATTTTTGTCCGCAATTCGTAATAAGCCTTAAATTAAAATGAAAAAAATCACATCGTTAGTAATGTTGTTATGTGTAATGACATTGAATGTTCAATCAGTATTCGCTCAACCAGACTCTGCAGCAGCATCGTCAGAAACTGACACTGCAGATGCAGTCTCTACAGATTCAAATGAAGTAATCACTGAAGTTGTCGAAGAGACATCAGAAGTGGCGGTTGAAGAATCAGGAATACAAGTACTAAAAAAGAAATTTATTGAAGGTGGCGCATTCTTTATGTCACTTCCTTTAATCTGTTTTATCCTAGGTTTGGCTATCGCAATTGAGCGTATCATATCTTTATTCTGGATGAGCATTAACACTGACAAATTTTTAGCTCAAATAGAAGAGCAAGTTGCAGCTGGAAATATTGAAGGCGCTAAAGAAATTTGCAGAAACACTAGAGGTCCAGTAGCAAGTATCTTTTATCAAGGATTAGATAGAGCTGATCAAGGTTCTATTGATATTGTAGAAAAATCGGTAGTTAGCTATGGTTCTGTGCAAATGGGACAATTGGATAAAGGGTTAGTATGGTTGGCACTTTTCATTGCTCTTGCACCAATGCTTGGTTTCTTGGGAACAGTAATAGGTATGATTGATGCATTTGATGCTATTGAAGCAGCAGGTGATATTTCTCCAGCGGTAGTTGCTAAAGGTATTAAAGTTGCACTTCTTACCACAGTAGCAGGACTTATTGTTGCAATTATTCTTCAAATAGCATATAACTTTATAACTTCTAAAGTTGATGGTATTGTAAACAAAATGGAAGATGCTTCTATCTCATTGATAGATATTTTAGTTAAAAACAAAGTAATAAAAGGATAATGGGTAAATATGGGAAAATAGCATACTACGCTGCAGTAGTATTACTTGTTCTAATATTCTTTGTCATGATATTAAGTGGTAAAGATTATCAAGGAGCTGAAATGGGACTTTATGTTGCCTTAGGATTAGGTGTTGCAGGTCTTATAGCCATAATTTTATCTACAGGTAAATTTCTTGTTGAAAACCCTTCAAATGCCAAAAAAATGCTGATAACCATTGGGTCTGTTGCATTAGTTTGTGTAATTTGTTATGCGGTTGCACCAGGAAATCTATCTCCAAGTTATGAGGAATATGGTGTGACAACAAAGGCAGTGTCTAAAAGAATAGATATGGGACTATATTTATCAGCGTTTTTAACATTTGCTGCAGTAGGTTCTATAATAGTTTCAGAAGGCATCGGCTTATTTAGAGATTAATATAAAATGGGAAAAAGAAGAAGAGATATACCAGAAATTAACGCCGGTTCGATGGCAGATATCGCCTTCTTGCTATTGGTGTTCTTCCTGGTAACTACTACAATGGATATTCCTACTGGATTGCAAGTTGCATTGCCACCAATATCTGAAACTCCACCAGAGAATTCACAACAGAAAAAACGTGAGGTTTTGGAAGTTTTGGTAAACTCAGCAGATTTACTTTTGGTTGAAGGAGATGTTATGTCTATTGACAAGCTGAAGCAAAAGTGCAAAGACCACCTAACTAACGAAGGAAGAGATCCAAGCCTTGCAAGTAGTTCTACTAAAGCAATAGTTTCATTGAAAAATGACAGAGGGACTTCGTACAAAATGTATGTTCAGGTTTATAATGAGCTTACTGCAGCATACAATGAAGTGCGAGACGAGTATTCTATGAGAACTTACGGGAAGAGTTATTCTGACTTAAGTCCAGAAAGAGAAGAAAATAAGATAAAGGATGTTAAATCAAAGTATCCTAAAAAGTTATCAGAAGCGGAACCAGTAAATATAGGAGTGAAGTAAAATGTCAAAATTTAAAAAAGACGGTGGAAGATCCACCCCAGCTATTAATACTTCAGCTTTACCAGATATTGTATTTATGCTTTTGTTCTTCTTCATGGTAGCTACCAAGATGAGAGATCGTGAAATGAAAATACGAACGAAGTTGCCACAGGCTACTGAGGTAGAGAAGCTAGAGAAAAAATCTAGACTGCACTACATTTTTGTAGGCCCACCTTTAGATGAGACGCTGGGTACCTCTCCTCGTATTCAACTCGCAGACGCATTTGCAACTGTAGATGATATTCAAACCTACATTACCATGGAAAATGCTAAAAAAGATGAAGCTGAGGTCCCATATATGACCACTTCTCTGAAGGCTGACGAAACGGTTAAGATGGGTATAGTATCGGATATAAAACAAGAATTAAGAAAGGTAAACGCCTTGAAACTAAGTTATACTGCTGCTAAAGCGGCTAAAGATTAATACGTAAGGTTATAGAATTTAAAAAAGAGAGCAATTGCTCTCTTTTTTTGTTTTACGATAGTACCTTGCACCACTATAAAGTATGGCAGATATTGTCGCCTATATTAAAGCACCTATACAAGAGGAGCTGAAAATCTTTGAAGCCCGATTCAAAGACAGTGTTAAGAGTAAAGTTCCATTGTTAGATACCATTATGAATTACATTGTAAAACGTAAGGGTAAACAAATGAGGCCATTGCTCGTGCTTCACTGTGCGAAACTTTTTGGAGACATAAATGAGGCAACTTATAGGGGCGCGGCTCTAGTGGAACTATTGCATACAGCTACTCTTGTACATGACGACGTAGTAGACGAAGCAAACACCCGCCGTGGTTTCTTTTCTATAAACGCACTATGGAAAAATAAAGTAGCTGTTTTGGTGGGCGATTATCTCTTATCTAAAGGGTTATTGCTGTCGCTTAAAAACAAAGATTTTAAAGCACTTGAGATACTTTCTACGGCTGTAGAACAAATGAGTGAGGGAGAGCTTCTACAAATGGAGAAGGCGCGTAAATTGGATATTACGGAAGACGTATATTTTGATATTATTACCAAGAAGACGGCTTCGTTACTCGCTAGTTGTTGCGGAATAGGGGCGCATAGCGCTAGTGCGGATGAAGAATCAGTTGCTAAAATTATTGAAATGGGAGAAGCTATAGGCATTGCTTTTCAAATTAAAGACGACTTATTTGACTACGGCGATAACAAAGTGGGTAAGCCTACAGGTATTGATATAATTGAAAAGAAAATGACACTTCCACTTATTTATGCACTGCGTAATGCAGATAAAAGTGAAAAAAGGGTCATTATCAAGATCATCAAAAAAGATAAAAAATCGAAGGACGAGATCAATGAGGTCATTGCTTTTGTTAAGGGTAAAGGAGGTATTGAATATGCTCAAGAAAGAATGCGCTTTTATAAAGCAAAGGCAGAAAGCGTGCTTAACAGTATAACTACTATTTCTTCAACAGAGTATCTACAAGCGCTTGTAGATTACGTGATTGAACGAAAAAAATAATTTAATTAGTTATAGGAAAATAAGCTAAGAGTGTTCCTAGTTAAAATCTATAGTTAATACCTATGCCAAATATATATGGTGCTCCTACGGATATTTCAGCATTAAGGCCAAGGTTTTGGTTAAGATATAAATTGGCGCCTAGGGGCACTATACCAAGCGCGATGCGCCCACCTTTGAAGGCATCTAATGCTTTAAAATCGTGGTCATTAACATTTACATCGCTGGTACATAAAAGGTAGCCAACCCGAACGCCCGAATAAAAGTCAAAATCTTCGTTTTTGACGGCCCAATGTATTTTGGGTATGGCTCCAATGTAGGTCCTCTTTAATTTGAAATCTATGTGATTTATAACAAAAGTTTTACCTCCTACAACGCCTTTATAATCATTTATCTCGCCTGAAAATACTTGGTGCGAAAAAATGCCACCAAGACTTAAACGATCTGTAAGACTAAAATCAAATGCGGCTGATATCGCTGGTCTTTTGGATGTGGAAATATTACCCACGCTAAAGGAGTCTTTACTGAATAAATCAGCTTTACCGATTGCTTTTATTAGTAATCCTGTACCACTAAAACCCAATCTTACACTCACAAGTTTCTGTTCTTTTTTATGTTGAGCGAAACTTGTACTACTTATGATAAGAACGGAAACAAAGAGATAATATTTTTTCATTTAGGATTTACTTTCAAATGCTCTTTAGGATTCCAAAAAAGGGCGTTAAAATTCACTATTTGGTCATGTTTTACCTCAATTCCTTCTGCTTCAAGTAAATGTTGCATATCATTAACAGATGCAAAATGAAACTTACCTGTAAGCATTCCATTTCGATTTACTACTCTGTGCGCAGGTACTTTAGGTTTTTGCTGATGTGCGTTATTCATTGCCCAGCCTACCATGCGGGCAGATTTGGCAGATCCTAAATAGGCCCCAATAGCTCCATAACTAGTTACACGTCCTATGGGTATGAGTCGTGCAACCTCATAGACATTTTCAAAAAAGGAAGTATTGTTCGGCACCATTTTTGTGTAAATGTGAAAGTTCAGCGCAACGTTAAGCATTTTATAAACGTCTTTGCCTTACTATATTTGTACAAAATAATACCAATCAAAAAAATGATAAAAAAGTTGACTTTATTTATGAGCCTTTTCTTTTGCTCAAGTGCTTTTGCTCAGTATGATATTGCAGTAACTATTAATGGTCTGACTTGTGATGACGAGTTATTGCTGGCAAATCATTTTGGCGACAAACAGTATTTACGTGACACCTCAGAATGTAAAAATGGGGTTTTTCATTTTACGGGTAAAGAAAAACTTAAAACCGGCGTTTACTTGGTGGTATTGCCGAAGAAAAACTATTTTGAAATACTGGTTTCAACGGATGAGAATCAAATGAAATATGCGTTTACTACTGACACTACACTAAGTCCCAAGATTACTACAAGCAAAGGTTCTAAGGAAAATGAACTCTTTTTCGAATTCAATAAATTGGCAGTGGAGCAAGGCATCCTAGGTTCACAATTAAAGAAGAGCTATGATGCAGAAACGGATGAGACTGTCAAAAAAGAACTTAGTGAACAACTAAAAAATATTAGCACCTTGGTTTCTGCTAAACGAAGTGCCATAGCAAAATCGAACCCAACGCTGTTCATCGGTACATTATACTTGGCAATGGAGGAAGTTAAAGCTATAGAATTAGAACAGAATATAAACAAGGAAGAAGCAAGAAAAAATCAGTATCTGTGGATGAGAGAGCACTACTGGGATAATGTAACAATGTCTGAAGACGGACTGATGTTGTCTCCTGTTTTTCACAATAAGCTAAAAGATTATTTTGACAATTACATGATTCCAGTTCCTGATTCTGCCATTGCTATGGCAGATGTTCTGATAAATAGAATAGAAAAGGGAGGAAGTAAAGAGCAATATAAATATACTATACATTACTTATTACGCTACTTTGAGGAGTCTAAGTTTATGTGTATGGATAAGGCGCTTTGGCACATGGCTAAAAATTATTACTGTGCAGGAAAAGCATTTTGGGCAGATTCGTCTTACGTCGCAAAAATGTGTGAAGAGAGCAATAAAATGGAACCAACTCTTTGTGACATTCTAGCTCCTGAAATGAGTATGCCTGATACTTCGTTTACCAAAAGAATAAGTATGCAAGCTATTGATAAGCCTGTTACCGTACTGGTGTTTTGGGATATAAATTGTGGTCATTGTAAAAAAGAAATGCCGATCATAAAGGCAATGTACGACAGTATGACGAATGAACACTTTGAAATTTATGCGGTGTATACTCAAGGAGACTGGGAGGGTTGGAAAAAAAGGCTGGCAGAGGAAAAATACGATTTTATAAACGTGGCTAATGCGTTTGGGGACGATAAATTTAGGGAATATTACAACATACGAACCACACCTCAAATCTTTGTTTTAGATAAAGACAAAAAGATTCGCTTTAAAAAGATAGGTGCACATGATATAGCAAACACCATTCAGTTTTTACTGGAGGAGCAAGGTGTGGTAGAGCCAGAAAAGAAAGAATAGCTAGGCGTATCACGCGTCTAATCTCTTTCTTAAATCATGGTAAATCTGCTCCAGAAGTATAGAAACACCGAGGCTGTAGTAGGGAGAGGAGTACTGAAATGCCGTCTTTTTTCCCAGCTGTAATCGATAACCAAAACCTCCTCTAATTCCTACCCAAGGTAGCAGTTCTATGTAGGCGGTGGTTCCTATTTCTAAGGGCACCATGTTTGATTTTTCTTTTAAAACTAGGGTCGTTTTATCTGCCGACTTATATTCATGAGATACGCTTCCAAAACCTATTTGCAGCGGAGCACTAAGACTTAATCTTTGGTAATGGTAATAGGTATATTCTATGCCTATGCTGGCGTTTCTAGTGCTCACGTATCTGTAAATAGAATCTTCACCAAAGTTGCTACTTTGCCTAAGCAATGTTTCTTGTATGCCACTAAATCCGTATCCTCCAGCATATAGTGATACTTTCGAATTAAAGGTAGCGCCAGCGATTAAACCATAAAGAGTGGTTGGGGTAGCGTGAACAATGGTGTTTCTGTGATGGAAGCCAATGAAATATTTTGGTTTTTCGGTCAAGGCTATTTTTATAGAGTCAATAAGATTATTCTGAGCAGTAGCTAAAGTAACACAACATAAACAAAAGCAAATTAAAACAGCCCTCATCTGTTTAGTTGGTGAAGAGCAATTTTGCGTTGGCACTGAATAGTTTTACGGCAATTGCCAAAAGGATTATACCGAATACTTTATTTAATATTTTGGTGCCTGCTTTGCCAATAATTTTCTGTATGAAGTTTACGGACTTAAGCACACCATAAATAACAATCATATTAAGTACAATTGCTAAAATAATATTGATGATTTCATACTCCGCTCTAATGGATATGATGGTGGTTAGTGTGCCTGCTCCTGCTAGAAGTGGGAATGCCAAAGGAACTACAGAAGCAGATGCGGTGGCTGCGTCATCATCTTCTTTAAAAATCTGTACTCCTAGGAGCATTTCAAACGCAATGAACCCCATTAGTATGCTTCCCGCTACTGCGAATGATTTTATATCCACGCCAATAAAAGTGAGCAATTTCTCTCCTAAAAAAAGAAATGCGATCATGATAACTCCTGAAACTAAGGTAGCAAGCGCAGGACGGATAGGAGTTTTTTCTTTAATGGCTATTATAAGAGGTATAGAACCAATCACATCAATTACAGCGAATAGAATTAAAAAGGCGGATAAGATTTGATTGAACTTCATTTGCAATTAATCTTCTACAAAGGTGAACTAAATATTGATTTTTAGAAGTGGATCAAAGAATCCTTCTAATTCTCTCCTTTATACTGGCTTAAAGCCTTCAAAAGCTTGTTTGCAATTGTTGCAATAGTGTAAGCTTCTGCATAGCGTCGGACCAAAAGGGCTTTTCATTTTAGTATCGTTACTGTCGCAATAAGGACAGCTAGTTGCTTCTAATATTTCCATACTTATATGCGCACAATTGCGCATCGGTGGAGCAAGGCCATGTTGTTTTATAGCAGCGTGCCCTTCGTCAGAAATTAAGTCAGTTGTCCAGGTTGTTTCAAAACTGGTTTTTACAGTTATTTCACCGAGATTTTCAATCTTACCTAAATGCTCTTTTACCATGTCTTCCATCATTCGCAGAGCCGGACAGCCGGCAAAAGTGGGCGTGAGCGTAACGTGAACGGTGTTATGTTCACCTATTTCTATGCCCGTTACTATTCCTAAATCTACTATAGATATAGTAGGTATCTCTGGATCTTTTACCTGTTTTAATTCATTTCGAATAAACGCTGGTGTTATGTTCATTTTACCAGTCAGCGCTAGGATCTATACTATAAACTTCGGTCATTTCTGAGAGAAGCGGTTGCAAGTGAGCAGTATGATTGCCTGTTCTTCCGCCATATATTGGTGCCCAACTGGATTTTTCTGGGATAACTAGGTTACTTTTTTCTAACAGTGGTATAACTACCTCAAGCCATTTTGCTTGAAGAGCTTCCTCTCCGATAAATATGTTTTCATTGATTAGCATTTCTTCTGCTGGACCGGGTTCGAACATGCCTAAGGCGTAATCCCAAGCAAAGTTGAGAGATTCTTGCATTTTGCCGTTGCTTTCTTCATTGCCGTGCCCTAATTGATATACCCACGTATTGGCGTGCATGGTATGGTATTTTACTTCACCGAAAAATTTCTTAGCTACTTGAGCCAGCGGTTGGTAGGCAGATGTTTTTAAAGCTTCAAAACGCAAATATTCGGCAAAATCAAATAGAAAATGACGTATCAAACTAAAGTCGTACCCTCCAATTGGAAGCTCAACTAAATGACTGCAATGGAATTGTGGGGCATTTCGTGTAAACGCAACGGTATCTGCGTCGGCTTCGCCTAACTGATTTAATAAATTATATAAATGTTCACTCTGTCCCATTTTATCTTGAGCCATACTGGAGAAAGCAATATCTTCCTCTAAAATGGGCCCGAGGCCGTTCCATTCGCTATTTCTATGACCTATGATTAGTTGGTCATCAGCCATTTTATATAATAATTCTTTTAAAGCGTCTATGTTATTCATTGATTTTTGTTATCGGGTAAAAATAAAGTGCGTTTTGCGATACGTAAAAAAGTTCTGTAATGAAGTTAAGCTAATTAAACTTCATCAGAAGGAGTCATACCTCTTTCTTTAAAAGCTTGTATTCGGTCCATTACCTTATAGGTAGCGGGGTTACGGTATAATTTTTCGGGAGTAGTGGTAAATATATCATCATCTGCATATTCCGTTGCGGAGATGCAGCTACTTGGTGCTACCCAAATATTGGCTGTTTGCTCTCTTCTGGCGTATTGCTCCTTAGCGTATAATAAAGCCATATCTGAATTAGGGGCGTGTACAATACCTACGTGTTTATGTTGTGCACCGCGTTTATTTTGATGAAATACCTCATAGGTTTGAAAATGAAGTAGTCCGGTCATATCCTCGTGATTGCCGCCCGATAGACGAGCTCTACTTATACGCGGATCTAACGATTCGATTCTTTTTTTGTCTTCTAATGCCATACTCTTTAATCTGTTGCTGATGATAAATTATGCTTAGGCAAAAGGTCTAACGTGCTCGGCCTCTTCGTTATTAATAGCTCTTGCAACCCATCTTCCATTTTCTTCAGCCATACGTCTCACTGCTAATCTTTCAGCATTACAAGGCCCATCGCCATTTATAACGCGCTTAAACTCTTCCCAATCAGGCTCTGTGTAATCCCAAAGTCCCGTTTCTGTATTTTTCTTAAGTAATGGATCAGGTAGCGTTAATCCAAGGTCCCATATTTTAGGAATGTACATGTCCATAAACTGCTGGCGCATGGCATCATTACTAGCCATTTTCACCTTCCATCTCATCAATGTATCTGAGTGTACTGAAGCTTTGTCGCTAGGACCAAAGAAGTGCATCAGAGGCGTCCACCATCGTGTCATAGCCGCTTGTACCATTTCTCGTTGTTTTTTAGTTCCTGTTGCTAAATGCACAACGTTGTCATGACCGTATTTCAAGTGAAAAGACTCTTCGTAACAGATACGCTCTAGTGCACGGCAGTAAGGCCCATAAGATCCTTTACTATTTGCTAATTGATTTACAATCGCACCTGCATCTACCAACCAAGCAATAACAGCACTATCTGCCCAAGTAAGAGCGGGATAGTTAAAGATATTGCTGTACTTTGATTTCCCGGTAATAAGGTCGTTCATCATATCTTCACGACTTTTACCCAAGGTTTCGGCGGCAGAGTACAATAATTGTGCATGCCCTACTTCATCTTGTACTTTAGCCATAAGGGCTAATTTTCTTCTGAATCCAGGTGCACGGGTAATCCATGTACCTTCTGGGAGCGAACCTATAATTTCAGAATGAGCATGTTGCTCTATCATTCGAATAAGTTGCTTGCGATACATGGCAGGCATCCAATCTTGGGGTTCGATTTTGTCTCCTGCATCAATTCTAGCTTGAAAAGCAGCCAATAATTCTGGGGTCTCTTCTTCAGATGAGAATCTCTCGTTTGGGTCTATATATGCGTTACCGTACATGTTTTTGGTGTTATATGTTATCGTTAAAGTATTTATACTGTGTTATACTGTGTCTTTTTTCAAACCGCTTAAAATAAAATCACTTAATTTAGTGGCAATTTGTTCGGAGGAAAGTGATCCATCTTCTTTGTACCACTCTACAATCCAGTTTACGCTGCTTAAAATGGTTAATGCGGCAAATTTTTTGTCGGTTTCATTAAAAATTCCCTCGTTGATCCCTGTTTGCACAATTTCTCTAAACCCTGCTTCATATGCGTTACGTTTAAGTATGAATTGATCTAAGGATTTGCCTGTTAGGTTTCGCCAATCACGGATAAAAATCATGGCAGAATTAAGATTCTGGGTGAGTACCTTTACGTGAAGATTAATAGCGGTTCGAAGTTTTTCTTCTGCGTTAAAGTAAATATCATTGACTTCTGCAATACCTATCTCTAGTTTATCGGCCATATCAAAACACGTAATTTTGAGAATGTCTTCTTTGCTTTTAAAGTGAGAATATAAACTAGCTGGCTCCATTGATAGCGCTTTGGCAATATCACGCACAGAAGTAGCTGCATACCCTTTTTCTTTAAGTACGTTTTGGGAAGCGGCTAAAATTTCTCTCTTGCGTTCGGTCATTTTTACTCACAAACTAACGTTCGTTAGGCAAATATATAACTTTTAAGGATACATGCAAATTTCTTGCTAATAAGCGTACCTTAAATAGCTCAGCATATTTAAGAAAAGTAGGAAAAAATTTGTGTTATAGTTTTCGGACTACCATAAGACCGTCTCTTATTGGTAGAAGTATATTTTCTACACGCGGATCATCGTGTACTTTTTTGTTAAACGCATCTAACTCCTTCGTATCGTTATCTTTAGCTAGCTCTTTGTGGTCCAATATTTTACCACTCCAAAGTACATTATCTGCAATAATGATTGCTCCATGCGGAAGCTTATCGATGATTAGATCGTAATAGGCACTGTAGTTTTCCTTGTCTGCATCCATAAAGACCAGCTCAAATGTCTCAACTAGGGTAGGTATAATTTGCAATGCATTACCTATATGCAGTGTGATATTTTCTGCATGAGAGGATGCGTTAAGAAACTTGCGGATGCGTGTTTCTAATTCTTCATTTATATCAATGGTATGCAAAATCCCATTTGATTTAAGCCCTTCTGCAAGACATAGTGCAGAGTATCCAGTGTAGGTGCCTATTTCTAAAATAGCGCTTGGCTGAATCATTTTAGAGAAAAAACTAAGTAATTTTCCCTGCAGATGACCTGAAAGCATTCTAGGAGCAAGTACGTTTGTAAAGGTATCTCTGTGCAACTCAGCAAGCAAAGACGACTCATCTGAGGTATGATTCTCGCAGTATTGGGATAATTGGTCTGAGATAAAAGTCATATTGTTATTTTGTCCAACGGAAAGATGCTTCTACTAAGGCGTGATCAGATTGGGCAGCTTGGATGCGTTTGTAGTCTGTGCAGGTGAGTTCTTCATCGTACAAGATATAGTCTATACGCAAAAGCGGGAAGGGTTTTAGATAGGTCGCTCCCCATCCATTTCCTTTTTCAATGAATGCATCTTTTCTTCCTTTTTGAAGTAGTTCGTACGTAAAACTTTGCGGAGTATCGTTCAAGTCACCCATAATGACAACAGGATAAGGACTGTTTTTTATAGCTTCCAATACCGTTTTTGTTTGACTAGACCTAAGTAAAATATGACTTTTAAGTCTCTTAAAGAATTTTAGTGCATAGGTTTTATAGGCCTCATCTACGTCAAGTTTTACTAGCGTATGGTAATCGTTTGAGGATATCATGTTAGACTCGAGGTGAGTTCCCACAAAACGAATGATTTCACCGTTAATTTCAATATCAAAATAGGCGGCCATATTCGTTGTTTTGTGCGCATATTTTATTCGTTCCCAATTGATAATTTTATGTTTGGACACCAAACGAATCCCGTAATTATATCTATTGCTCAATGCATTTAGATTTACAAATTGTTGATGGGGATAATGCTTCCTATTTATGCTACCTTTTTTGTCAAACCATTCGATAAGTACAGCAACATCATATTTATTTACATTAAGCAGGGAGTCTATTTCTTTGGATGTGTTTCCCCCATTATAAACCTGTTGAACGTTTGTGTTGAACGATGCTATTTTTAAATCGCCACTTTGGTAGGATGACGCGTTAAATTGAATATTTCTGCCTATAAATGGTGTTCCAAGTAAAAGAAAAGCGGCATTATAAATCCATCGGATACGTTTTAAGCTTAGCCAAAATATGAATAAGAAAATATTGCCTAAAAACCACAATTTATAGCTTAGACCAAAGAAAGCAATAGGCCAAAAATCTTGAGGATCAACATAAGGAGCTAAGTACGCCATCAATAGTCCAAGTATGGCTATTCCGTTAAGGATGTCTACTATTTTTTTGATGACATTTCTCACTTATTCGCTGGCTTTAAATAGCGTGTTTTTTTCGTGCTGCGAAAGACTGTCGTATCCACTTTGAGATATTTTATCTAATATGGCATCTATTTCTTCTTGATTTGGTTTATTTTTTTTAGCTATATTTTCTTTTCGGAGGTGCACTTCATCGGGCCTAAAAGTCCTCTTTTTGTCAGGAAATAATGTGCTAAAATCGGGCAAATTGAATCCTAGTTTCCCTTGGATATGTAAGATATAAATTACGCCAAATAATGCCCCCCCAATATGAGCAAATAGTCCTCCCGTATTTTGACTTACTGGGAACATATATAAATCTCTAAAAACAAAGAATAATGCCACCCATCGCATTTCTACGTCAAACAAACCGAATGGTCTTACTACATAACGAGGCAAGAACATACCTGTGGCAACCAAAATAGCGGTTACGCCTCCTGATGCCCCAAGTAATTTTTTAGTTTTTACAACGACGTGAAATTCTGGGAAAATGTTAAACGCGACCACAAATAAAAGTGCTCCAACAATTCCGCCGCTTATAAAAATAGTCCACATTTGGCGATTAGACAGAAAGTCTTCTAAAATTCTTCCGATAAAAAATAGCAAGACTAAGTTTCCCGCAACATGCCAAAAATCAGCATGAAAAAACACATTGGTAATAATAGTCCAAGGACGGATGAGTAGCGTACCTATATTGCTGGGTATGTAAAAATATTCTAGAATAGAACCTGCCGAAAACCCTCCTAAACGAGCAGCAAAGCCTATTAAAATAGTTAAGATAAACGCTGCAAGATTTACGATGATAATCTGACGTATGGCAGAGTTTCCTTTGCTGTATTCGTAAACTATTTTATCCCAAATATTCATGTGTCTTAATAGAATGTTGTGCGGTTATTTCTGTTCCAATACGTCACTAATAAATAGCCAAAGAGAGCCCCTCCAATATGTGCAAAATGTGCAATTCCCGGAGAGAATCCGCTAATTCCAGAAAATAATTCATAAGCTGCATAGCCAATGACTGCGTACTTTGCTTTGATTGGAATTGGGATAAACATTAAATATAACTCTGTATTTGGCCAATAAATAGCAAACGCTACTAAGATACCAAAAAGGGCACCAGATGCACCTAAAACGGGAACATTATAATTGGCATTTAGCGCACCAAGACTACCTTGATAATTTTGACCACTCATCAGTATATCTCTTCCTTCGCTTAGCATAGTTTGAAAATCTTGTGGATCTACTGAGCCGATCACCTCTTGTATTTGAAAGTAAACAATACCAAAATGCAAGAGGAAGGCACCTAAAGCAGAAAAAAAGTAGAACTGCAAAAATCGTTTAGGACCCCAAATCTGTTCGAGTTTTGCTCCGAACATCCATACCCCAAACATATTGAATAAAAGGTGCATTAGTCCACCATGCATAAAAATATGGGTAACTATTTGCCAAGGTTTAAAATATGCTGAGCCAGGATAAAACATGGCCAAAAGGTTATCAAGATTAATCCCTTGAGATTCTGCGGCAAATTTTCCTAGAAAAAAAAGAACATTAATAATAATGATATTCTTCGTTACCTCCGGTACATTGTATTGATTACTATTAAACTGCATTTTCTGTGTTATTGAAAAAAACGTTCCAAACTGGTTTTTGTTAATTTTACGATGATAGTATTTCCAGATTCGTTAGTAGCTGATTGTTTACAATTCATTAAGTCTGTAATCAAGGTTTTCATTTCAACTTGGGTGAGCGCTTTGCCTGCCTTAATGGCAGCGTTCTTTGCGGTAGCTTGTCTTAAAGCTTCTTTCTTACCAATTTTCAATTCCTGAAAATTGGTTTTGAAATCTTCTAATATTTGTATAATCACCTCTGCGCCGTCTGTTTTGCTTAATTCGCTTGGTAATCCATTTATGATAATTGCATTTTTGCCAAATTCACTAGTATCAAAACCCAAGGTGTTTATTTCATCCTGCATTTCAAAGTATAAATTAAGATCAAGTTTACTAAGTTCTAGTGTGCGAGGAAATAGTAATTGCTGAGATGCGACCACCTGATTATCGTTATAGCGTTCAACTAAAATTTGCGCGTGAGCTCGATGCTGATTTATGATGCATAATTCACCTTCTATTTTGGCTATGATATAGGCATTATCCACTTGAAATAGGTCTTGAATATCAATTTCATTTTGTGGCAGCGTAGTTTCTGTATGACTAAATATAGAAGCTTGAAATACAGGCACCACTGGTGTACTTAGTAACTCATCTAGTTGTTCCCAACTGCTGGTAATTCTAGGTTTTGGGGCTTCAAATGGATTAAATCGAATATTGGGTTGCGTAGTTTTAAGCGAATTCTGATTTTCATAGTTCGCATTGTAAAGTTGAGTGGAGGTTGGAATAACCATATGTACACCAAGTGATTTTTTAACCACCGAATTGAGTAAGGTGTATACATGTCTTCCATCTTCAAACTTTACTTCATGCTTAGTGGGATGTATGTTTACGTCTATTTTGGCAGGATCTACATCTAGGAATAAGACATAGAATGGATGAGTGCCTTCCTCTAGTAATCGACCATAAGCACTGGATATGGCATGACTTAGATAATGGTCTTTAATATACCTTCCGTTGGCAAAAAGGTATTGCATACCTCTAGTACGTTTGGCTAATTTGGGTGACCCCATATAACCGGTAAAACTCACAATTTCAGTTTGTTCGTTTGCCTCAATCAGTTCCGATTCCTGAACATTAAAAAGATCAGCGATTCGATTCTTTAGTGTCCCTCCTCGGAGTTTAGATAGGATTTTATCTTGATTGGTAAATTCAAAGCTTACGGCTGGATAAGCCAAGGCAATTCTTTGAAATTCTTCAAAAATATGCTTGGTTTCTACCGTTATACTTTTTAAAAAGTTTTTGCGTGCAGGAATGTTGTAGAAGAGATTTTTAACGGCAATAGATGTCCCTTGCGTGGTTGCTACGTTTTCCTGTATCTCCAGTTTACCAGCATTTATAACTATGCGTGTTCCCACCGATTCGCTTTCGTTTTTGGTTCGCATTTCTACTTCGCTGACAGAAGCAATACTTGCGAGAGCCTCACCTCTAAAACCAAGGGTGTGGAGGTTATAGAGATCTTCAGCCTTGGTTATTTTTGATGTGGCATGCCTTTCCCAGCACATCCTTGCGTCAAAGGCATTCATCCCAGTACCATTATCATCTACTTGAATATGGGTACAGCCGCCATTTTTAATAAAAAGTTTAATAGTTGTGGCTCCCGCATCAACAGCATTTTCTACTAATTCTTTTACCACCGAGGCAGGGCGTTGCACTACTTCTCCTGCAGCTATTTGATTTGCGGTTCCTTCGGGTAATAAATGTATAATTCCTGCCAAGTTAAAGTAGTTGTTTCGGGTTCTTATGGTTTACTAAATTTGGGCCTATTAGCTAAGTAAAAAATAGTCAAGAGAAAATGCTCAACTAAAATCACACCTACTTATTTAGGTTTTCTAATATTATTTCTATGAAGTTAGAATTCCAAAGTTTTATTGAAATGAGAGATAACAATAGGACTAAACCAGCTATTTTTAGGTTATAATATCTTGAGGCTTGTGTATTGTGATATCTAGCATCGGCAAATTTGGATTGGTAAGCTTTTCGGATGTTGTTTTTAACTGAATCTTCGGTCTTTTCTAATTCTCCCATTTCACGCTTTATATCGTTAACATGAGCATGTAATTCTTCTTTTTCCTTGTTGTAATACACAGGGATATAGTTGAATTTCCGATGTTGTGGAAGTTTGCTAAATCTGAGCTTTATCATGACTTGGTACAAAATTAAGCTATTCTAACAGAATGACTTGTTTTGAAGAGAATACCATTTTCGTTATGGTTAAGCATGGATTATTCAGACCACAAAAAAATATGCTACGCTGTCACTGGCATTTAGATTCAAAAACTCTTTCGGCTACTATGACATTATTAGCTAGGGCCAGCTTATACTCATCGCAAGCGAAATCTACTTCGTTAAGTTCCATGTATAGATTTCCTTTTATATAGTGCACCATTTTATAGGTAGGTATTAGTTTCTGAACAGAGTTGTAGTCTTTAATGGCTCCTTCAAAGTCTTTTATTACTACTTTAATTTCAGCCCTGCGCTTATATAAGTCTCCGGATAGTTTGTCTACAGAAAGCGCTAAGTCAAGATCTTTTAGCGCTAGATCATTTTGGCCTTGACCTATATAAGCATCTGATCTTAGTTTTAAAAAGGATACATTACCGGGATCTTTGTCCAGTATTTTATTATAATCTACAAGCGCTAGGGAGTACTTTTTTTGCTCAACATAACATAAACCTCGGAAGTAATAAGCTTCCTTATAAATGGGATTTAGACTTAATGTTTGGGTAAAGTCACGTACAGCGTCATCGTATCGTGCGGCATTATATTCTGTAGTGCCTCTATTAAAATAACCCCTAAAGTCAGTAGGGTTAAGCTTAATAAATTGCCCGTATAGTCTAATAGCCTCGTCAAAATTTCGTTCTAAAGTGGCCCTATTGGCTTGGATTAGAATTTCGGCACCTTGTTGCGCTTTTGTAAAAAGGGAGAATGCCATCAATACAAATAGGAATATTTTTTTTCTCATGTACACTTTAAGCTTGCAAATAAAATGCCTCGACTGGAATGTGATTAAACAATATTTTAGGTTGTTCAACTTAAGTGAACACTTTTTTTATGTTTGGTAAAGAACAAGTGTGCTTTTCATCTTGGGTTTGGTCAAAAAAAGAAACCAAAAGAAAAATGAATTTTAGTGATCCGCTATTACTTTCGTTCTAATGTATCTAAAAAAAGGCGATACCATTGGGATAGTATCACCAGCTAGAGCGATTGAAGCGGCACAGGTAGAACCCGCGATACGGTTTTTTGAGAAACACGGTTTACGTGTTTTAGTGGGGGATAATGCATATAACCGTCATGGTCAAATGGCCGGATCGGAAGAAGACAAGATTCAAGATATTCAGGGGTTTATTAGTAATCCAGAGGTTAAAGCCATAATTAGCACAAGGGGAGGGTATGGTTGTGTACGGATTATAGACCAATTGGATTTAGGTCCACTAGCTGAGCAAATGAAATGGTTTGTGGGTTTTAGTGATGTGACCGTTTTTCATTCTCATATACATCAAACGTACGGTACACCTACCATTCACAGTACAATGCCCATAAATATGACTGAAAATCCTACAGAGGAAGAAAAAATAAGCAATGAAACATTAATAGATTGTTTGTTTGGAGCTGACATTTCTTATGTTTTACCTGGACATCATTTAAATCAATCCGGGGATGCTTCGGGTTTGTTAGTAGGTGGGAACTTAAGTATGTTGTACAGTTTATGTGGATCTACATCAGATTTAGACACAAGAGGTAAAATTCTATTTTTAGAAGATTTAGATGAATATTTATACCATGTAGATAGAATGATGATGAATCTTAAAAGAACGGGAAAATTAGATAATCTGGCAGGACTAATAGTTGGAGGTATGAGCGATATGAGGGATAATACTATTCCTTTTGGTAAAGATGCAGAACAAATTATACTAGAACATACTGTAGAATATGGTTACCCCATCTATTTTGGCTTTGAAGCAGGACATCAAAAACTAAACAAAGCGCTTCGATTTGGCTTACGCGCAGAAATAAAAGATAATCGGCTACTTTTGTCGTCTAATTTAGCATAAACCACAATGGCCTTTTACCAAGCTAGTAAGCAATTAACCAAGTTTATCATCAGTGGTTTACTCGCTGTTACGGTTGACTTTATTGTTTATTTTGCTGTATCTCAATATTTACCTATGAATCTAAGCAAGGGCATTAGTTTTTGTTCAGGGATGCTGGTAACGTACAACCTAAATAAATTTTGGACTTGGCGTCAGAACGATAAAGACAATAAGAGACTACTGTTATTCACAATGTTGTATTTACTTGCTATGATCATAAATATCTCCGCTAATCATTATGCGTACGAATTGTTACCCAATTTTGAATTCATAGCATCTTTACGAGATAGTAAAGGAGTTCTGAATGACATGATTACTGTAAAATTGAATAAGGTGTTCGCCTTTATTTTAGCTACGGGCCTAAGTGCCCTATTTACATTTATTGGCCAGAAATATTGGCTGTTTAAATCTAAAAATACTAGTACGTTGGACGCGTTAAAATAGTTTGCGCAATAATGGCTTGTCGCAAGTCAAAGTCTATTTCATCCGTATTGATTTCCTCATCTATTTGAAGCACTTCTAACTCTTTGATAGTTTTGGTTAGACTAGTCTTCTTTTCATCGTTTACTGCATTTTTTTGCGCAAAATTATGCTGACGTTCTTCCTTCTCAAGCTTATCTTTATAACCAAGGTTAGACTGCTCAATGAATTGCTCTTCTTCTTGCTCAGGTTGGTATTCACCTCTGAGGTCTTGAAGAATTTCAGCTAAGGTTGGCGTACTCGTTTGTCGTGGTTTTCTTTTAACAGATTGGGAAGTCGATTGTGCAGTTAGTTTCTTTTCTTTGCGCTTTCCAAACATTAAATATAGTCCGTAGAGTATAAAAGGTATGAATCTTAGTAAATCTTCCATCTGACCAAACGAAGGTAATGAAAAAAAAGCTGGTTTTAAGTTTAGGCTCTAATTTAGGAAATAGATACGCTTATATACGTCAGGCTATTACGTATATTGAAGAATGCTTTGCAGCCCCTTGTGTGTGCAGCAGTTATTACACTACTCCTCCTTGGGGAGAAACAGAACAAGCGCAATTTATTAATATGGCATTATATATTGAAACCCATCAATCGATGGATAAATGTTTAACACAACTTCAGGCTATAGAACTTAAGATGGGTCGGGTAAAAACCAAGAAATGGGGACCTAGAAGTATAGATATTGATATTCTCTTTTATGAAGACAACCAAGTGACAACCGAAGCACTTACTGTTCCACATCCTCATATGCATGAGCGCATTTTTGTGCTTAAGCCCGTATGTGATATTGTGCCTGACTTTGTTCATCCTGTTTTAAAAGTTACCATGAAGAATTTACTCAGGGAACTAGTAGATGATTCAACGCTTTTTTGTAATTAATGCGCTAAGTTTGACCGATGTTTTTGCCTTGTATTGGTTCAATTGGTTATTGGGGTTCTTTGGTTACTGAAAGTAAACCCGTCATTACAACGCTTCATACCTTTCAGAAACAGTCTAGCCTTTCGCAATGCGAGATTGTAACTGCCAATGGTCGCTTAAAGATAAGCGTGCCCACTATAAAGCAAACCCGAAAAGGCGCCTACAGCGAGGTTGAAATAGATTATACGGACAAATGGCAAATAGAATGGTGGAGAGGAATAGAAAACGCCTACAAGAAATCTCCTTTTTTCCTTTACTACGACTATAAACTAAAGCCTAAGATATTCGCCAATGAAAAATATTTACTGGACTACAATGTAGCTATCGTAAGTACTTTGTGGGATATATTGAAAATGGAAATGTCGCTAGAAATAAATAAGGGTACTGCTGTTTATTTCAAAGAAATGGAAGCACGTTCAAATCCGGCTTACCCACAGGTGTTTGATAGCAGGATGCCTTTTTGCGAGAATGCATGTATTTTAGATGCGTTATTTAACCTAGGTCCAGAAACCTTAGATTATTTACTTAGCATCAATAAATGATCCCATCGCACTAAATTTGTTGATACGCTGAGTTACCAGAGTAGCGCTATCTAGTTCGGCCAGTTCCTTCAATGTCTTTTTCAATTCACTTTTAAGGGTTTTAAACATTGTTTCTGGGTCGTTATGAGCGCCGCCTAGGGGTTCAGGGATTATGCCATCAATTAATTTATTGGCCAACATTTTATTAGAGGTTAGATTCAACGCATCTGCTGCACGTTCTTTATTGTCCCAGTTTCTCCAAAGAATGGAAGAGCAACTTTCAGGTGAAATTACAGAATACCAGGTGTTTTCCAACATAAAAACGCGGTCTCCGACGCCAATTCCAAGGGCTCCACCGCTTGCACCTTCGCCTATTACAACGCAAATTATAGGTACTTTAAGCGTGGCCATTACCATAAGGTTTTTGGCAATAGCCTCACCTTGTCCGCGTTCTTCGGCTTCAAGACCTGGGAATGCACCGGGAGTGTCTATAAGGCATATCACTGGCATGTTAAATTTCTCTGCCATACGCATTAAGCGCAATGCTTTGCGATACCCTTCGGGGTTAGGCATTCCGAAATTACGGTACTGACGCTCTTTGGTGGTTCGGCCTTTTTGTTGGCCTATTATCATTACGTTCTGATTGTCTATTTGAGCTAATCCGCCCACCATTGCTTTGTCGTCACCTACGTTTCTATCGCCGTGTAGTTCGATAAAATTTTTAGCAATAGCCGCAATATAGTCAAGTGTATATGGCCTGTCTGGGTGTCTTGAGATTTGTACCTTTTGCCAACCAGTAAGGTTTTTATAGAGCTCTTTTTTCTCGCTATTTATTTTTTTAGTAAGCTGAGCAACGGTATCGCTCATGTCTACATTTCCTTTGTCATGTGTGGCTTGGGCTTTTTCAAGCTGTTCCAACAATTCTTCTAAGGGTTTCTCGAAATCTAATAATACTGCCATAAGCGTGTTATTTATGATGGGCAAAAGTAAAAATCTAAATTGATTGCGGTGAATATATCTGTATTAAAAAAGAAATCAGTGTTTGTTAAACGAAAAAGGTCACCCAATTTGGATGACCTTTTGCGGTCCGGACGGGACTCGAACCCGCGACCCCCTGCGTGACAGGCAGGTATTCTAACCAACTGAACTACCGGACCGTAATTCTTATTTTAAAAGCTTGATGTTTAACTATCAAACCCCCTTTTTAAGGGTCTGCAAATATAACCGCGTAGTTTATATTACAAATTCTTTTTTATAATTTTTTATTTACCCTAAACAGGTAACTCTACCATCCTTTAATTGATAAGTTTCAGTGCCTTCTGGACATGTTGCAATTCCCTCATTGTCAAAAGTTAATCTATGCCCAAACTTACTCATCCAACCTATATGTTTCCCTGGATTTCCTACCATTAGTGCATAAGGTAATACCTCCTTGGTAATCACCGTGCCAGCTCCTATAAAACAATATTCTCCCAAATCATTGCCGCAAACTATGGTGGCATTAGCTCCTATGCTAGCTCCTTTCTTCACCGTCGTTTTTAGATATTCATCCTTACGAATAACAGCACTTCTAGGATTAATTACATTGGTAAAGACCATGCTAGGACCTAAAAACACATCGTCTTCACAGGTAACTCCGGTGTAAAGACTTACATTATTTTGAACTTTTACATTTTTTCCCAAAATAACCTCTGGGCTTATAACCACATTCTGGCCAATATTACAACCCTCTCCGAGTGTGCAATTCGGCATAATATGGCTAAAATGCCAAATTTTAGTTCCGTTTCCTATGGTACAGCCTTCGTCTATTATAGCTGTTTCGTGTGCGTAGTAACTCATTGGTTAAAATTCTCTTGGGTGTGCGTATTTATATAAATCTTCTTCTGGTAAGCTTTTGAAATAATCGTAGGTTATTTTTAAGCCTTCTGCTCTACCTACTTTTGGTTCCCATCCTAATATATCCTGAGCTCGGCTGATATCAGGTTTGCGTTGCTTTGGATCATCTTTGGGTAAATCATGAAAAACCACTTTTTGGTTAGTTCCTGTTAGCGCAATAATTTCTTGGGCAAAATCCAAGATGCTAATCTCATCAGGATTTCCAATATTTACAGGTTGAACGTAATCGCTCATTAGTAATCTATGAATACCTTCTACCAGATCAGAAACGTAGCAAAAACTTCTGGTTTGACTGCCATCACCAAAAATGGTAATATCTTCACCTCTCAACGCTTGTCCAATAAATGCAGGGAGAGCTCTACCATCATTAAGGCGCATACGTGGTCCGTAGGTATTAAATATACGAATGATACGCGTTTCTACACCATGAAAGGTATGATAAGCCATAGTCATTGCTTCTTGAAAACGTTTCGCTTCATCATATACACCTCGTGGTCCAACGGGGTTTACATTTCCCCAATAGTCTTCTGTTTGAGGATGTACCAATGGATCTCCATATACTTCACTGGTACTGGCGATGAGCATTCTAGCCCCTTTAGCAAGGGCTAGTCCTAGGCAATTATGGGTTCCTAAACTGCCTACTTTAAGCGTAGGTATAGGGATTTTTAGATAATCTATGGGACTTGCGGGCGAGGCAAAATGAAGAATATAGTCCAGCTCACCGGGCACGTGAATGTGCTTTGATACATCGTGGTGATAAAATTCAAAGTTTTCTAAGGACATCAAATGCTCGATGTTACTCATAGATCCGGTAATGAGATTATCCATAGCGATCACATGATACCCTTCTTTTATAAATCTATCACATAGGTGCGAACCTAAAAATCCTGCGCCTCCCGTTATTAGTATTTTTTTCATTTTAGTTAGATCCTATGCAATAATATTCATATCCCAATTCTGCCATTTCTGCTTTGTCGTATATGTTTCTGCCGTCAAATATGAGTTTATTTTTGAGTCGCTTAGACACTTCGTCAAAGTCAGGAAGTTTAAATTCTGACCATTCTGTAACGAGCAGAAGTGCATCGGCATTTTCAAGCGCAAGATAGGGCTCATCTACATAGTGTATAGCCTCTCCTATGAGGTGTTTGGTTTCTGGCATTGCCACAGGATCATACGCTACAATGTGACCACCGGCAGCCTTTATTTTTTCAATTAAAACAAGTGAAGGTGCTTCTCGCATATCATCGGTATTGGGCTTAAATGATAGCCCCCACATGGCAAATGTTTTGCCACTTAAATCGTTACCCAATGATTTGGTTATTTTGTTGAATAACACAGATTTTTGAGCCTCGTTTACTTCCTCTACGGCTTCCAAAATGCGCATTCTGTAGTTGTTTTGAGCACCTGTTTTGATCAATGCTTTTACATCTTTAGGGAAACAACTTCCGCCGTATCCAATACCTGCGTATATAAATCGGCTACCAATACGTGGATCGCTTCCTATGCCTCTTCTAACGGCATTTACATCTGCGCCCATAATTTCGCAAAGGTTTGCGATGTCGTTCATAAAACTGATACGTGTAGCCAACATCGAATTAGCAGCATACTTGGTCATTTCTGCACTGGGTATATCCATAAATATAAGCGGATGTCCGTTCATAATAAATGGTTTATACAATTTGCCCATGGTTTCTTGTGCTTTGTCAGCATCTACCCCAACTACAATTCTATCTGGTTTCATAAAATCATCGATCGCAGCACCCTCTTTCAGAAATTCAGGATTACTTGCAATGTCAAAATCTATGCTTACGCCACGTTTATCTAATTCTGCTTGTACAGCACTTCGTACTTTTTCTGCAGTGCCCACAGGAACAGTACTCTTGGTTACCACCACTACATAGCTATTTATGTTTGCTCCTATTTGTGAAGCTACCTTTAGTACATATTGTAAATCTGCACTGCCGTCTTCTCCCGGGGGCGTTCCTACGGCAATAAAGGCAACGTCTGCTCCTTGTATACTTTCGGATATTTGGGTGCTAAAGTGAAGTTTTCCCTTGTTAAAGTTACGTGTAACCATGGCTTCTAAACCGGGCTCGTAAATGGGCATAATGCCATTTTTTAGATTTTCGATTTTATGAATATCAATATCTATACAGGTCACATCTGTTCCCACCTCGGCAAGACATGTTCCTGTTACGAGTCCCACGTACCCTGTTCCTACTACAGCAATCTTCATGTAATGTTTGATTTAAAGTAGGCAAAGATATTCAATGATTTAAAACCAACACTTGCAGATTAGTAAAGCAATGTGGTGATAACCTAAAATGGCGTTTAGAATTATGCATTATTCTTCTTACTTTGCGGTGTATGTCAAAATTAGCAGCGGTATTTTGCCTTTTTTTATTCTGGGGGGCATCGGCACAATCAGAGATGAAGACCAAAAAAGGTTTTCTATTTACTCCGCACGTGGCTTTTCACAGACCCGGAAATGATTTAGCGGTACGTTTTAAAAATTTTGCATCCATTGGCATGTCTACAGAGTATAAGTTGAAAAACAACTTCATGTTTGGCGTAGATTACGATTGGTTTTTTGGAAATAGTATCAAGCAAATCGGGTTATTTAGCGGTATCGATAATCCGCAAGGTCAAATCATTGATAAAAACGGAGATTTTTCGGCAATTGGTTTAAACATCAAGGGAAACTATGGGACAGTAAATTTGGGATATTTGCTCAATGTTCCTAGTGATGAGCCTTTTTCAGGTATACTTTTTTTGGCAGGTGCGGGAGTAATGCAGCACAAAATTGATATTATATCATCTCAAGTTACCATCCCGCAGCTCAATGGAATTTATGAAGCAGGGTATGATCAACTAACCTATGGACTGTCTACAAAGCAGTTTATTGGGTATCAATACTTGGTATCTAGAAATAAATATCATTTTAGAGCAGGTATTGAGTTTAATCAAGGATTTACCCAAGGCAGAAGAACATGGGATTTCAATGCTAATAAGTCAGGTTTAGACAAACGTTTTGATACGACTATAGCTTTTAAAGCAGGCATAATTGTGCCTATTTATACCAAGAGTGCAAGTGATGAAGAGTTTTTTATAGACTAAAGTATTGTTTAGAATAGGATATACCGTTACTACGTATGTTGCGCAATATGTATTGCCAGTAGCAGCACTTATTTCTCCAAAACTAAAGGATTTTTTACACCAACGAAAACACGCAAATCAGCCTTTAAAAGGACCTGTGAAGTTTTGGATACATGCGGCTTCATTGGGAGAATATGAAATGGCATTGCCACTTCTGGATAAGCTTGCACCCAACGGAAATCTAGAAGATATACTGATCACTATTTTCAGTCCAAGTGGCTACACTCAAGCGTTAAAAGGTAAATATGCTTCTCGGTTGATGTATTTACCGCTTGATACTGCCGCTAATGTATCTCAGTTTTATCACGATTATGCGCCGCAAAAAGCAATTTTTATACGTTACGATTTTTGGTTTCACTTCATTAATGAAGGACAAAAAAGAGGCGTGGATTTTTATTTGGTGAATGGTCGATTTAGGCCAAACCATTTTGTATTTGCATGGCATGGAAAGCCGTATTTACAATTGCTTAAGCGATTTAAGGGAATTTTTACTTCGGATACTAAAAGTGCAATTTTACTTACGGATAACGGAGTGGCTGCAGCATATCTAGGAGATACACGATTTGACAGAGTAGATGCTATCGCTCAAACTGCGACTCGATATGAAGATATTGAGCAATTTAAAGGAAACAGAAAACTGCTTATGGTGGGCTCTTCTTGGGAAGCAGAAGAACTATTGACCGCACAATTACTGGAACGCAAACTTGATAATCTAGCCATTATTATAGCACCGCATGATCTTAAAAGAGCAAATGAAATTGCCCATAAATTGCATGAATTTTCTCCCAAGAAATATACAGAGGGTGTTTTTAACACAACAGATCAAGTCCTGATTTTAGATACTATGGGTATGCTCTCTTCTATGTATCAATATGCTGATTTTGCGCTTATTGGTGGGGGATTTTCGGGTGCATTACACAACATTTTAGAACCGGCTGTTTGGGGTTGTTATCTTTCTTTTGGTCCCAAAATTTCTAAATTTCCAGAGGCACAAGAGTTTGTAGACCAAGGATTTGCTATGGTTATTAACTCCGACGAAACCTGGGTAAAGCAGCTGAGTCATTTGCTCGCTAGTCCTCAGGAATGTGCACACTTAAAGCAAAAGGCAACGGACTATTGCGCGAGCCAACTAGGCAGCACAGCCAGGATTGTAAACCTAATGTCACAACCAGTTTAGGAATGGTTAATTCTGGCTTCAAGAGATTTTAAATGTATTTTTAGTATACATTTGAGTTATGAAGTATTTTTTGAGCATACTCTCGTTTATCGTGCTATGCAGTAGTTGTGGAAAGTTGTGCCACAAAGATTTACGCGAGGGTGAAATGCTGATGATTCCAATAGATTTTTCGCAATACGATGCAAGAGAAGTGGATTACATTCAAGTTTTGAATGTGAATAATGGCGATACATTTAGCAGTAGTTTACGAGATAATTATCTTTTTCACAAGACGGTAAGAGAAGAAAATTGGCTTACTGATAACCCTATGGACGGTTACTACTCAAGCGACTTAGACGGAAGTAATCTCTATTTTTGTTTCAGGTTAAGTGAAAACGCTTTTCAAATGTTGGATAGCATAACCCATATTGTGGTTAAGAAGTCACAGGAAAAGGTGAAAGACCCGTGTTACAAAGACCATCCTAACGTACAAATAGATGCGCTGAGTTTTGACCATAATGGCAAGACTTTGTATAAAAACGACACCTTATTTCTGAGAAGATAATTCTCTCAATAACTACGGATTTACCACAAACAACTGCCTGGTCCAATCGCCCTCACAGCGCACATGAAGCGTATAGGTTCCGGGTGTTAGTTGAGATACATCAATCACATAATGTGCTGCACGAGGATAAAAAGACGTAATTTCTTGTCCTAGATTATTGGTTATGCTTAGTAGGTCTATTGATCCCGAGTTACTCACTATGGTTAATGATGAGCTTGCAGGGTTAGGATAACACCTAAATTTATTAGACTCAATTGAAGAGATAGTGTTTGTTTTAAGGGTAGTGAATTTACGCTTTTCGCTCCATGGGCTGGTATAACTACCTGCCACAGTTCGAACCCTCCAAAAATAGGTTAATCCTTCAACAATTTCTGAGAACGTGGTGGAAGCAACTGCGACTGTATTGGCATACACACCTAGGAAATTAGAATCATTGCTCAACTCTACACGGTAGTTGGTTGCATTATCATCTTTGTTCCATCTTAAGACAACTGTTTTAGGTTGGTTGATAGCTGCATTGGCTGGGCTTATTAAAATAGGCGCAGTTATTCCGCCATTAGAAGTGAATGTCCATGTTACACTATAGTCGTAAAATTCTTGACCTGCAGAATTTCTACCTCTTACGTGCCAGTAATATTTGGTTTTAGCTTTCAGAACTACAGCTATTGAGGTATTAGTGGAAGTAAGTTTCGTAGCCCCGATAAAATTGGCGTTTTCACTTAATTCAATAGCATAACTTGCAGCACCACTGTATGCAGCCCATTTTAATGTTGAGAATACAGAGATATTTTGAGACGAATCTGAAGGTGACACGAGTGTTGGAGCCTGTCGTGCTTTAGTGGTAAAATTCCATGCAATACTCCAATCGCTAGTGTCTTTACTGTGAAAGAGCTTTACTCTCCAGTAATATTTTTTGTTAAACTCGATGTAATCGGGCTGTACCGTAAAATAATGGAAAAATGAATTTTGTACAGTATCGGTACATTCTAAGGGTTTTGAAAAATCAGCCAGGGAGTCTACTTCAAGAATGTAACCATTGGTGCCTTTTATGGAGTTCCAGTCTAAGCTAGTTAAGGTTATATTTTTAATATTATTGGAGGGATAGTTTAATCTTGGAGAAAGGACTTTAAATTTCCAAGTGTCGCTCCAGGCAGAAGTATCTGTTGAAGTGAATAGTCTAACTTTCCAATAGTACAAAGGTCTAAAAAGCAGATCTTCTTGTGTCAGGCTATTATCTGTAAGCACCGTATCAATTAACTTAGGAGATGTAAATGAAACACTTGTATCGAGCATTACGTGATAGCCAGTAGTCCCTTTAATGGCTTGCCATTCCAAATTAACTTTTGCATCAGTACCTAAAATAGCACTGTTAAAGGGCAATTGAAGGGTAGGAGATATTATAGTGTTGAATTTTTGGTTGATGCTCCAATCGGATGTATCTTTAGCGTGCCAGGCTCTTATTCGCCATTGGTACCTAGTATTAAAGCGATATAGCAAGCCTTTCACTATTTGGTAGTTACTTTGTCCCATATCTGTTAAAGTAGTGTCTAGGAACAATTGATTGGTATAATCGCCATTTACGGCTACCTGTATTTGATAGGCCTGTACACCATCCATATCTGCCAGTACTAAGCTGTCTGTAAGTACTACATTGGTAGCGTTATTAAAGGGGTAATAGCTGTTTGGATATTTTGTTATGGTTACCGTTCTGGTTCTTCCCCAATTGCCGGTATCTTTGGCATGATAAGGTCTTGCTCTCACATAATATAATTGCCCAAATAATAAATCATAAGCTGTGGTATCTGCGCCTGTATATTTTAGCACCTTTAGTCCTGCTGAATTAAAATCACTTGCAGTATCTAACTGAATTTCATTGGCTATAGACCCTACAATTGTTCTTCTAGCTTTTAGGGTTGTAGTGGGGTCAGGCCAGTTATCTATGGTTACCAAATCGCTAAAACTAAATCCATCGGTTTTAAAAGAGCTGTAGCTCCATTTGGATGTATCGGCAGTATTAAAAGTACGAACTCTGTAGAAGTAAGTTGTCTCATAATTCAGGTCTGGTATGGTAAATGGGTCAGGATAAAACCTGCGTGTACCATCTGATGCGATGGTATCTATTAATGGATTATTAAAACTAGACACAGTATCTAGTTGCACCTGAAAAGGCTCAATATTACTGCCACTAGTCCATTCAAAAGTGATTGCCGTAGGCTGTAAATACGCCATTGATGGATATTTTAGTTCTATGGAGTCCTTAAATTTAAAGAGTCTGACAATGGTCCAATTTGTGCTTTGTGTGTCACTGAACGCACGTGCTCGCCAGTAATATGTGATGCCGTATCTAAAATTTTGTTCGGCGGTTTCAACGTAATAGATGTTACCCGTATCGTTCTTTACCGTATTGCGAAGCACACTAGAATTAAACGAGGCGGAAGTATCTATTTGAAAAAGAATACTGTCATAGCCAAATACAGTGTGAGTAGACAAATACATCTCAGAGCCTACTTGATTTAGTTTATCTGTAGTAGGGTATAAACTAAGAAAATTGGCGTCGGTGGTGAACTTACGTATGGAAGACCAATTGGAAGAGTCAGTTGAGCTGCGAGATTTTACACGCCAAAAATAACTTGTTCCTAATTTTAGTTTGGAGATATATACAAACACACTGGAAGAAGTTCTAGGAGTAATTAAGCGCAAAGAGTTAGACATTCCAGCGGTCTCAGCGTATTCTATTACGATTTCGGTGCCGCTACTTCCTGTTAAATATATATTTACGCTAGAGCCTAACCCCGTTGTATTATCTGCAGGCTGCTGTTGAGTAGGAGTCGTTAATACAGCGTTTGCCGCAAAGAAACTGAATAAAAATAGTACAAACGATAGAAGTCTAAACATGAGATGGCAAAATTAGGTTTTTTAGGCGAGCAACTCATCCTAAAAGGGATTCTGCTTTAGTACTCAGGCTAAGCTAACTGTGACGATATCGTTCACTTTACTTACTTGCGTAATACCGTTTTTAGCAAGCCCTTTTAGTGCAACGTCCCATTGTTTTCGGCTTAAGTCTAACTTGGTTTTTAGCGTTCCTATTTCTAGAGATCCCTCGTTTTGCATAAGAATATGTTGTATAGCTTTTTCATTTTCGGTGAGCTCTACTACTCTTTCTGCTTTTTTCTCAGGTCTCATTTGAGGGAAGAAAAGTACTTCTTGAATACTTACATTGTTAGTAAGAAGCATTACCAATCGGTCTATACCTATTCCAATTCCAGCAGTAGGCGGCATACCATATTCTAGTGCAGTCAAGAAATCTTCATCTATAAACATGGCCTCATCATCACCACGCGCCATTAGTTTCACTTGCTCCTCAAAACGCTCGCGTTGATCTATGGGATCATTAAGCTCACTGTAGCAGTTTGCTATTTCTTTTCCGTTTACAATTAATTCAAAACGCTCGGTGAGTTCAGGATTATTTCTGTGCACTTTGGTGAGTGGCGACATACTAATGGGGTAATCCATAATAAACGTTGGTTGAATGAGTAAATGCTCTACTTTTTCGCCAAATATTTCGTCTATCAACTTGCCAGAACCCATATTCTCATCTACATCTGCCCCCAATTCAATTGCCGTTTTACGAAGTTCATCTTCGCTCATTTGGCTAACATCAATTCCCGTATATTTTTCGATAGCGCCAAATATGGTCAATCGGTCAAAATCTTTACCAAAATCAATGGTGTGTTCCCCAAAAACTACGGCTGAAGTTCCGTTTACATCTTCTGCTATTTGTCGCAGCATTTGCTCTGTCATATCCATCATCCACATGTAGTCTTTGTAGGCTACATAAAGCTCCATTTGTGTAAATTCTGGATTATGAGTGCGATCCATACCTTCATTTCTAAAGTCTTTGGCAAATTCATACACGCCTTCAAAACCGCCTACAATTAGTCTTTTTAGATAAAGTTCATTGGCAATACGCAAATACAATGGTATGTCTAGTGCATTGTGATGGGTGATAAACGGACGCGCTGCAGCACCACCTGGGATAGCTTGTAAGATTGGAGTTTCTACTTCCATATACCCTTTGTTGGTAAGGAAATTTCGCATACTTGCTACCGCTTTGGTACGTTTAATAAAAGTTTCACGTACTTGTGGATTTACAATTAAATCCACATAGCGTTTTCTGTATCGCTGCTCAGGATCTGTAAAAGCGTCATATATTTTACCGTCCACCTCTTTGGGCATTGGCAGTGGATTAAGTGATTTACTTAATACCGTAAGTTCTTTTACATGTATAGAAAGTTCACCAGTTTGCGTGCGAAATACATATCCTTTTACCCCAATAATATCTCCTAAATCCAGGAGTTTTTTGAATACTTCTAGGTACATGGATTTGTCCTCACCAGGACAAAGTTCGTCTCTATTGAAATACGCTTGAATGGATCCTTGCTCGTCTTGTAATTCGGCAAAACTTGCTTTACCCATGATGCGTCTACGCATCATACGACCAGCAAATGAGATATTTTCAAATTTAGCTGGTTCATTATCAAACTGTTCTGCTATTTCAGTACTCGAAAAATCTTTGGCATATACATCAGCAGGATAAGGGTTTATTCCTAGTTCTCTAAGTTTAGAAAGTGACTCCCTACGTTGTATCTGTATGTCGTTTAGCTCCATTGGTGCAAAAAACGTAATTTTTTACTCCATATTGGTTATTCAAGGTGATATAATCCGTTTTTTTTCAACGGAACAAGAAGTTCAATTGTCGTGGTGTTATTACACCCTATAAAAACGTAAGGCTCCAAATGCCAAAAGGCAAATGATTAGGGTAATAATAGAAACGAATTTATATTTTTCTACGGCTGGAGATAAATAGGCAATAGTTACAGAACTAATTCCTTTATCCAATATTACGCCTTGATAAGCGCCATTTACTCGCTCTACACTAACTTCTTTACCATTAACTGTAGCCTTCCAAAAAGGAGAGAAGAAACGACCAATAACCAACATGCCTTTTTCAGCAGCATTTACCTTAAATTGCTGTGTGCTTGGCTTATCTACCGTGAGTGAAATATCCTTGCTGCTTGACGGCATGGAGGATGACAATGGCGTAGCAAACGCACTGTCTACCAATACGTTATTCCCAAAATCAAAGCTGTCGTATACCGTGTTGAGGTGATAGGGTGTTGTTTGATACACCACGCGAGCATAGGGTACAGTTTCCGTTTTTAATAATTGAATACCGGTTACTTGTTCATTTGCCCCGTAACTAGGCTCAAGAATAGTAGTAGTTTGCATAACCTTATCGATATTCATTCCTTTTGGATAGGTATGCTTTAGGGTAAGTGCATAGAAACCGTCTACATCATGACTCTGAAAAAGCATGCCGTGGTTTCTGCGTATAGGACGAATTTTTACATCTCCGGGTCTGTGACGATAGAAGTCAATATCGTTATTTACTTCATCCAATTTTGCAACGTATTGTTTTTCTTGAGCAAGAAGATCAGCAGGATTACTTTTACTATTCTTATAATCTTTATTGACATTGGATAAGTTAAAGAATATAAGCAATGAAAGAGCAACTCCATACAGCCATTTAGGCAAAGCCCTGAAACAGATCATGCCTGAAAGCAGAATAAGACTAAGGAGAGAGGCAAGTGCCCCTGCTTTTGAATAATTGCTCATTTCCGCTTTGTTAATAGCATTGACCGCTTGTTCTGCCATAAAGGTGCCTGTTGCGGTTTTACTTAACAGGTATAAGAGTATAGCTACGGGAATGGCTAGTGCAACGAGTATTGTTTTTTTACTGGAGCGCAGCTTGTCCATATGGTCAAAGGTGTAACCGGCAAGAAGCGCAAAACCAAAAGCGACAAACAGCATCGTACGTGCCGGTATACGGAACAAGTCAAAGCCAGGAAGGTCAAATAGCATCTCGAATAAGAATGCGTTTTTGCCCAATGCATGGAGCAATCCAAATGCAGAGATGAGCATAAGCCATTGTACCCAACGATTTTTATACCCTACAATAAAGCCAACAAAACCAAATAAAAATGCGGTTACGCCAAAGTAAAATGAAGTTTCCCAGTAGTGATAAATACGCTCTGTAGCCATGTACTGGTATTGTATGGGCTCGTTGCCTTTAAACCATCCGAATAACTTTGGGTGTACCAGCGTCAGTAATTGTTTGTACTCTAACGAACCATCTTGTGCATAGTCTAGGTTAATTTCTTCTCTATTGGTATAGGGTATGGTTTCGCTGGTTAGTGCAATTTGGGTACTTGCAATGAATAATGTAAGTACAATGGGAGTCAGATATTTAGCAGCATCCAAGGCTACGTGTTTGTAAGACTCTTTATTTCTAAATTTATGTACTAAATTGACCAAGGCTTGTAGCGCCAAAATGAGCACCAAGTAGAAAAAATATTGTGTATGGCCGGCATAAAATGCTGTTGCTAACAAAATAGATGCAGCAAAAACACGGTACCATTTGCCACTTTGGTGTATCTTTTCAAATTGTGCGATAATCCATGGATACCACGCAATGGTGTACAGTACAGGATAAAACTGCCAACGACAGATCAATACACAGGAGAACGTAAGTGAAATAGTAGCAATTATACACGCCCAAAAACTGAGTCTGAAGGCTTTACCCAATTGGTAAACACCCATAAAAAAAAGTGCATAATGAAATACAATTACCATACTTAGTAGGTAAAAGAAATCACCACCAACTTCCAAGAACGGATAAAGTATAAGGTGGATGGGATAAAAAAACTGGGTAACCGGGTCTGCTGCATGTATGGTTCCGCCAAAACTATATGGATTCCAAAATGGAATTTCACCTGCGTGATAAGACTCTACATTAAAAGTGAAAAAAGGTAAGTACTGCTCAAATAGATCACTCCAATAGCTGCTCCAAAAAAACTGTGTTTCAAAAATTTGCTCGGCAAAAAAATAACCTACGGTTGCTGCGCAAATGGCAAGAGCCGCAAAAATCTCTGCTTTTGCAGGAAATGTAATTGTCCTTTTAGATCCCGATGGAGGAGATGTGGTAGCTGTCGTGCCAGACCTAATCTTGTGTTTCTTCTTGGTAGCTGTCATAATCTGTATTGATATCCCAAAGGTTATGTGCGTATCCGTTTTCAATATTTTCGGCAGCTAAAATACCCATGAGTAAACTATGGTCTTGATTGTTGTATTTAAATGATCCGTATCTTCCCACTGCCTGAAAGTTTTGGAATGTTTTCAAATACTCGGTCATTACTTCCAAGTGATCTTTGTAGCCCACTTTATAAATGGGGTAACATCTTGGGATTTTAAAAACATGACTGTTAAGAATCTCTTTGCCTTGATGTAATCCGGTTTCTATTAGTTCTTTTTTGGCTAGATTTTCAAAATCTAAGTCAGGCATACTCCATTCTGCATCGTCAAAATTACACCAATATTCCAAGACCAAGATGGTCGTTTGCTTATTGCCATAAAGCTCAGGCACCCAGTTTCTAAAGTTCGTTATTCTGCCTGTTTTTAGCTGTGGCGAGTGTACATACAGCCAGTTATCTGGGAATAGATCAATGCCATCAACTTCTAAATATACCAGTACTGTATTTCTAAATTCCAATTGACTTACAGCATCTTGAACAGCAGCTGGTGCGCTAGGTAAATGTTGTACCAGTTGCGTAATGGGCATAGAAGAAATAACATGATCATAGGCAATCTTTTGTTGATTCTCGTCGATAATTCCATTCACCACAGTACCATCTACCGAGAGTCCGTGTATGCGTTTACCTAAATGAATATTACCTCCATTTTGAGCGACATAAGCAGCCATTTTTTCATAAATCTGTCCAGTTCCGCCATTGGCATAGTAAAACTGATCAACAAGAGATTTATGGGTATTGCCTTTTCCGCCTTTGAACGCATTGATAACAGCTTCCATAAGACTAAGTTTTTTTATACGTTGCGCTGCAAAGTCAGAATCAAGGTCTTTACAACTAATACCCCAAAGTTTTTCACTGTAGGTCTTAAAGAAAATTTCAAAAAGTCTTCTTCCAAATCTACTAACTACCCAGTTTTCAAAGGAGCCATCTGGTTTGGTAGGAGAAAGTCTTTCTTTGGCATAGCTTAGCATACACATAGCCGAGGTAAATAGGCCTAAGTTGCTAAGTACATTCATTACCTTTAACGGGTAGTAAAAATATTTACCTTGATAAAAAACACGTGTAATTCTGTTTACTTCTTGGTATTCTCCACCGGCTATTTCTAACCAAAGGTTGTTGATACGCTTGTCGGTGCTAAAAAATCGATGTGGTCCTAAATCTACAATTTGCCCCCATAGGTTAAAGCTTCGTGACATGCCACCTACCTGTTTGTCCGCCTCATAAACATCTACTTTGTAGCCTTTTTTTGTAAGTTCATACGCGGTAGCCAAGCCTGCAGGGCCTGCGCCGATTACACAAATTTTATCTGAATGCATTAAAAATAAAGATTGACAAAACTATTTGTTTTATCATGACTTTACAAGTTTTAATAGGCGCTCGCTGTTGTCAATACTGTTTTATTAAAAAAGTAGCACTTAAAACATCTTTTAGTTATCTCACAAAAGTGCTTTAAGAAGTTAAAATAGTAACAAGGCAAGATGCAACTAATTGCATAGGAAGTGGTCTAATGTCCAAGAGTCGGTGTATTTTTGTTTTGGAAATGAGAAGGTATATTTGGTTGTGTTTTTGGATAAGCGTTACGCTGCATATAGCTGCGCAACACCCAGAAGTTACAGCTACGCCAAAGTCCTCTAAAACACAATTTGAATTTATACCCAACAAGGGTCAATGGCATTCTTTGGCGAAGTTCAAAGCGGCCGTTCCTTATGGATCCTTGTATTTGGAAAATGCCTCCATGGTGTATGATATGATTCATCCCGATGACTATACTCAGATTCAAGATTGGAAGCATGCACATTCTGCCACAATTTCTGAACAAGTGCCCAGAAGACATGCTGTTCGAATCAGTTTTGCGGATGTAGAATTTGCTCCAAAGATGGAAATGGTCAATATGCAGAAGCACTACTATAATTATTTTTTGGGTCAAGATAAATCCCAATGGGTAAGTGAAGTGCATCCCTCAGAAATGATTCGGTATGTAGAGGTATATAAAGATGTAGATTTTGAAATTTCGGGTAGTGGCGATATAAAATATCAATGGGTTGTGCGCCAGCCTACCGCTGAAAAAGTGTCTCAGATTAAATGTATCATAAGCGGGGCAGACCAACTAAAAATTGTCAACGGCGAGTTAAAAATATTTACTTCTGCCGGAATTTTAACAGATGGAGAACCCTATGTTTACCAATATATTGATGATGTACTGGTTGAATTAAACTGCCGTTATACACTAGAAGACAGTGTTTTATCCTATGCTATAACTTCTGATATTGATCCGGATTACCCGCTTATCATTGACCCTAAACTTATTTTTTCTACCTATTCTGGATCTGTGGGAGACAACTTTGGATTTACGGCTACTTACGATTCACGTGGTAATTTGTACGCAGGTGGAATTGTAGATAACCAAGGACCATATCCTTTTACAGCTGGGGCATATGATAAAACATGGAACGGAGGCAAAGGACTAGCGCCCGCTGGTTTGCCGAGTGACGTTAGTATTAGTAAGTACGATAGTTCAGGAACTAGTCTTTTATGGGCTACCTATTTGGGCGGAAAATTAGATGAATATCCGCATAGTTTAGTGGTAGATCGTGATGATAATCTAGTTATTCTAGGTACAACCTATTCTTCTGATTTTCCTGTGAGCAGCGATGCTTTTCAAAGCATCAAAAACGATACAATTGTCGAAAATACAGATATCTATGTAACTAAATTCTCCTCAGATGGAAAAACTCTGTTAGGCTCTACCTTCATAGGAGGGGATAGAAATGATGGTTTAAATCAAAGTTCTTTCCTGCGTTATAACTACTCTGATGATTACCGAGGAGACATCATTACGGATGATGACGGGAATATTTTAGTGGCAACGTGTACCTTTTCTGATAATATGCCTACTACCAATGCCTTTCAGAATATACGCGCTGGCGGATATGATGGGTATGTGTGTGAAATATCACCTGATCTGAAGACCCTTAATTGGGCTACGTATCTAGGAGGGAGCGGTGCAGATGCGCTGTATAGTATCAAATTAGGCATACAAAATAGGATATATGTAGCTGGAGGTACTACCAGTAGCAACTTAGACACCACAGCTGGTGTATATGGGTCAACATTAAGTGGAAATGTAGATGGCTTGCTTGCCGTTATAGATAAAACAGATAGAAGTCTGCTTAGATTATCTTATTGGGGTACGCCTGCCTATGATCAGATTTATTTTATTGGTTTAGATGCAGATGAGCGGATATATGCATCTGGCCAAACGGAAGGAGCCGTAACCAAAACGACAGGAGCGTATGGTAGTAGCAATCTGGGTCAGTTTGTTTTTAGAATGGATACTCTGCTTCAGAACGTTGACTTACAAACAACATTTGGAAATAGAAACTTAAAACCCAATTTAACACCTAGCGCTTTTTTAATAGACGTATGTGATCATATTTACTTTTCAGGTTGGGGCTCTAATGTGGATCCAGATCTCCATCCAGGCTCTACTTTAAATATGCCCGTCACGGCGGATGCTGTTCAAAAAGAAACAGATGGAGAGGATTTTTACATTATTGTGTTTGGTAGAGATGCCAAAGATTTACTTTATGCTACTTATTTTGGTGGGGATAGTACTGGTGATCATGTAGACGGAGGAACTAGTAGATTTGACCGAAAAGGAGTGGTATATCAAAGTGTGTGCAGCAGTTGTCCTGAACAAGGCAGAACAGGATATCAGGATTTTCCGACTACCTCTGGAGCTGTTTATACCCAAAATCCAAGTGTACGGTGCTCCAACGCTTCTTTTAAAATAGACTTACAAATAAAATCAGCGGTAATTGCAGATTTTATCGTTACACCTGCTATAGGTTGTGGTCCGCTCAATGCCCAATTTATCAATAAAAGCGTTCTTGGTGGCAAGTTTTATTGGGATTTTGGAGACGGAGATACATCTACACTCATTAACCCAAAGCACGTATATCAAAACCCAGGTAAATATATAGCTACCCTCACGGTGATAGATAGTAATACGTGTAATATATCTTCAGTGTATAAACGAGAAATAACGGTGTTAGCTCAATCTGATGCTGAATTCAATGTCAATTTTGAAGGGTGCGATAATAAGCTTACGATAGAAAACACAAGCACGAATGCAGCTTCTTATTCGTGGGATTTTGGTGATAGTACTTTTTCTGAAAGCAACAATCCTAAACATCAGTACACTTCTATGGGCACTTTTAGTATAAAGCTTTTGGTAAACCAAGGAACACCTTGCGCAAGCAGCTATGAACAGCAAGTAGTGATAACCGCCAAGAAAGTACCCCAAATCAAACTGTATAATGTCTTTACGCCTAATAATGACGGGCTTAATGATTGTTTTAAGTTTGACGGAGATTTTTTAGAATGTACGGAGTATAGCCTCAAGATATACAATAGATGGGGGGAACGGGTTTTTGTGACAGATAACCCCGAGACGTGCTGGACAGGTGGTGTGTTTGGACAAGAGGAGTTATTGCCAGAGGGCACCTATTTTTTTGTGTTACAATTAGGTACAGATAAATCAGAAGCAATTTCTGGTTTGGTAGAGATGAGGTACTAATGAGTTAATTAGTCCAAAATAGAGTGCCGTTAGTATACATTACATTTGCCCTATGAGGATATCGATTACTGCGCTACTTTCACTTGCATTTCTGCTAAATCAAGCTCAGTCAATGCGTGTAACACTAGATAATACCAATAATCCAAATGAACCAAGCATAGCGCTTCATCCGATAACAAAAACAATTGTTGCAGCTTCAAATATTAATAACTTTTATGTCGAATCAATCGGTTCGAATAGTTTTAGTAAGACAATAAGTACGTCTCCTTTGGGTGTTTATGGAGATCCTGTATTACATTACAGTGATACTACGTTATACTTTGCTCATTTGGCGAAGGCACCTAAAAAAGAATACGGTGCTTGGTTTGATAGAATCGTGGTCCAAAAAATAATGGATCCCTATAATTGGAAAGAAAAATCCTATTCTGTAGGGTATAATGGGAATAAGATGCAAGATAAGCCTTGGCTAAGTTCCGATAATCATAGCGCAGAATATAATGGCAATTTATATGTGACATGGACGGAGTTTGACAAATACGGCAGTGATAATCAAGCAGATAGAAGTAGAATAAGATTTTCGAAGTATGATCTTAAAAGTGATTCATTTTCTACTGCAATTACAATCTCAGATACCACAGGAGATTGCTTAGATAGCGACAATACCTTAGAAGGTGCAACTTCAGCGGTCGGCAAAAATGGTGAAATATATGCAGTTTGGGCTGGATATGAATCTATTTGGATAGATAAAAGCTCTGATGGAGGGGTTACCTGGGGCAAGGATCAAATTATAGCATTTCAACCGGGAGGCTGGGATATGGATATGCCACACATAATGAGAGCTAACGGGATGCCTTTTATAGCAAGCGATACGGTTAAAGATATACAATATGTAACTTGGGCAGACGAGTTTAATGGTAATGCAGATGTTTGGCTAATATACTCTAAAGACCAAGGGAACACTTGGAGTGAGCGTATTAATGTATCTAAGGACACAGCTGACGGCCATCAATATTTCCCTAATCTAACTATTGACCAAAAATCTGGTGAAGTGTTTATAGCCTTTTACGATTTTTCAGAATCCCCTCAAAGTGTATTTTATAAGTTGGCTATTAGCAAATATGTTCTAGGTAACGATTTTCAGTCCTCCTTCTTAAATCAAAATCCAATTCCTTTGCCGGGTAAAAATGTTTTTTATGGAGATTATTTAGATATTGACGCCCAAGATGGGGAAGTGGTAACAGTATATACTTCCAATAATGTTAACAATGAGACCAGTATTGAAATGAGTCGTATTTCAAATCACTCGATCTGTAAAGAAGTTATAAATGCTAAAACGGCATTTAACAATATAGCGCTCTTAGATGAAGCGGATAGTTTATCACTATGGATCAATACCATTTCACCTTCTAAGGTAAGCTATAAAATAAAGGTTAAATATCAGGATAAAAAGGTGAAACTATATAAAGGTAGCAGTTTATATGAAGCAAAAAATCAACCAGAAGACAACTTTATAGTGAGCTTAAAAAAGCCTAAAAAAGCATGTATTCTAAAAATAAAAATAATAGTCAGAGAAAAGTTCTGTCATAAAAAACAAAAGTATTCGGTTTATAAAGAAATGTAAGTACACTAATTTTCAAATGGTTACATGCAATTATTTGAAAAGAAAGAAGAACAGAAATACTTAGAACGGACTAGCCCACATTTACGTTGACTTTTAAGCACAAAACCACTTAATTTGCACACTATTTTTTAAAGACCAATATGTCAGATAAATATAACAACGAAGAAGAAAGCCTTTTACAAAAGATCCAAAATAAATCAGGATGTCTTTTGTTAGTAATAGGTGCAGCTATGCTAGCATTTGTACTTACAGACTTTGTGAGTTCAGGAACCAGTATTTTTGGTTCTAGCGAAAATAATGTAGGATCTATAGCGGGCCAGCCAATTACGTATGAAGAGTTTAATGGTAAGTTCGAGGAACTGAAAAATCAAGTTTTACAAAATAATCCAGGATTTGTGATGGATGAGGCCACTTCTGCACAATATAGAGATGAGGCTTGGAAACAATTGATAGAAGCAAAAACAATAAAGCCTGAACACGAAAAATTGGGTTTATCGATAAGTGCAGCAGAGCTTGAAGACTTAACCATCGGAGATAATACACATGCACAAATACGTCAGTCATTCACAGACCCTAATACAGGAGTTTTTGATAAGAACAGATTAGTTAGGTTTTTAAAAGAGGACATTAACGCAAACCCGGAGGCCTTAAAAAATTGGAAAACATTCCAAGACCAATTTACTGCATCTTTAGTTAATCAGAAATATTCTGCATTAATCTCAAGTTCTTTTTATTCTACGGATTTAGATGCCCGAATTAAAGGACAAGACGAACGTAAGTCTATTAATGCAAGTATAGTTGCTCTTCCATATCAGCAAGTTGCTGATTCTTTATATGAGGTTTCTGATAAACAATTAATCTCTTATGCCAAGCGATTTGGAGAGAAGTATGAGCAAAAGGCTAGCAGAGACATAGAATTCGTAAACCTTTATGTGATTCCGTCTAGAGAGGATTCAATTAGAATGCTTGACTGGACTGCAGAGGCTATCGAGAAATTTGCAAGCACTACAGAAGATTCTCTATTTGTGAGCATCATGAACAGTGAGACCCCTTTTGATCCAACTTTTAAAGTAAGAGGGTCTTTTTCTCCAGAAATGGAAGATAATATTTTTGGAGCGGAAACTGGAAAAGTGGTAGGGCCATTCCAAAAAGATGGAGTATACACTCTTTTCAAGGTGTTGGCTACGGGCAATGATTCACTTCGTTCTGTTAAAGCAAGTCACATTCTTTTCAGTGTATTTGGATCAGATACTGCAAAAGCAGAAGAAGATGCTAGAGCAGTATTAGCGAAAATTAAAAGTGGCGAAACCACTTTTGCTACTGAGGCTTCTTTGAAAAACTATGACGCTACTCGAAATACAGGTGGTGACATGGGTTGGGTACGTGAAGAGAGTGGTGTTTATCCTAAGAGACTGATGAAAACTTTGTACAACAGTGGAGAAGGAAACTACGTAATCGTAAGAAGTGAGCGCGGTGTGCACTTGGCCAAAGCGACCAGCGCAGTAAGCCGTAAAACGGTTCAAGTTGCTGTGTTAGACCAAAGTCTTTTTGCAAGCTCTAATACAGATGGAGATGTATATAAGTTAGCTGGTGAGTTATTAACCAAAGCGCAGGGAGATAAAAGCTTCGAAGAAGTAGCTGAGTCTATGAACATCACTAAACGTGTTGCTAATAGAATAACAGAGGAAAATAGAAGTATTGCTGGTATTTCAGAGCCTAATAAGGTAGCTCGTTGGTTATTTGATGAAAATACGAAAGAAGGTGACATTTCATCTATTATAGACCTTAACGGAAGTTACTTAGTAGCTAGAGTTTCAAAAATGAGAAGTGCGGGACTGCCTGATGCGCAAGATTTGAGGGGTGAATTAGAGACTTTGGTTCGAAATGAATTAAAAGCTAAAGACCTAAAACCTAAAATGGAAGGGGCATTAGCAAAAGCCACATCAGCAGACGAATTGGCTAAAGCTTTAGGAGTAGATGTGATATCTGCACCAGCTACGTCTTTCATGACAGGAAGTCTTGCATTTATTGGTCAAGATGAAAAAATTATCGGTACGGTATTGGGTACACCCGTTGGGAAACGTTCTGAGGTAGTAGAAGGTAAAGGAGCAGTAGCCGTAGTATTTGTAAATAATGAAAATCAATACGATCCTGCAGATGTTGCTTCTTTAAAAATGCTTCTTAAGATGGAAAATTCTCAAGGCATAGAAGGTGATATCCAAATGGCATTAAATAAAAAAGCTGACGTAAAAGATACCCGTTATAAGTTCTACGATTAACATCTTTGAGCCTGACGTTTAAAAATATTTCATATTCAAAGGTGGGGAGTGGTCCCCACCTTTGTTTTTTACACGGTTTTTGCGAAAACAGTGAAATATGGGAAGAATTAATTGCTAGTTTGTCATCACGTTTCACTTGCATAGCGATTGACTTGCCTGGTTTTGGGAAAAGCAGCCAAATGGCGTTTGGAAGCCTAACGCAAGTTGCAAATCAAGTGCATGAATTACTTGTTGCTGAAAACGCTACACATACTATTATGTGTGGCCATAGCATGGGAGGTTATATTTTAGCTGACTACATAGAGCAATATGGTACAGAGCTCAGAGGAGCGGCATTTATGCACTCTTCTGCGATGGCAGATAGTGAAGACAAGAAGATAAGTAGAGAAAAAACAATTCGTTTTATTGAGAAGAATGGTACTGAAGAATTTTTCAGGCTATTTATTCTTGGTCTAGTTGCACCCTTGCATGTAGACATAGCCAAGGAAAAGATGACACCAATGGTAAGTTCAACGCCAACCAGCTCGATAATAGCAGGATTGGAAGGAATGAAAAATAGGGAAGACAAACGAGCCGTGCTATCCCAATTTAAGAAGCCTGTGCTTTGGCTTTTAGGTGAAAAAGATACCCACTATTCCAAAGATGACGTGTATAAGATGGCCGCATTATGTAAGCTCTCACAGGTGAGTGTACTTGAAGATGTCGGCCATCTGTCGATGCTTGAAGATCAAAAAAAATGCCTACACGAGGTGCAGGCATTTTTAAACTTTGTGGAGTCCGTTTCAGGCACTTAATCAGTGCATCAATAATTTTTAAAGGTCTATTTTATTCGTTGCCAATCGGATGTACGACCTAGCCAGGTCATGCCCATTACATAGCCGCGAAGCTTCAATACTTTTTTATTATCACCCTCAAAGTAAATATATCCATCGTATGTTTTACCTTCAGTAGGATCGTAAATAGTTCCTTTCTCCCACTTTTGTTCAGATGCATTCCATGTAAAACCATTCATAATAACCATACCTAAACGATCTCTGTCGCGGAGGTTAGCCTTTGGGTTGTTTGGATCTTTTTTGGGTGTTCCGTCAGGGTTATTAGGCGCAGTAAGCATTTCTATTTTCCCGTAGTACTTGTCATTGGTGCCTTTGTAAATACGTATTTGGGCAGTTTTGTCTGCATTCCAATAAGTTCCTTTTACGTCGTCCGCTACTAATGCGCTGACAATCCATGCAAAGCTTGCAAAAACTACAACACTTGCCATTAAAGTTATTGATACTCTTTTCATATATAATACTATTTATTTAGGTCAATAATACAGAATAGATTTCAGAAACGTATAAATACTATTGAAAAAAGACCTGAGAACGCTGAAAAACAGAGTAACCAAATTTTTTTAAAATCAATAATTTCGGATAGAATAAATTATTTATTTGCTAGTTTATTGGCTTTTTGCCATGGGCCTGCGTTGTAGGCCTCTATGCCATTTCGTTTTAATACAGAAACTGCGCTACCGCTTCTCATCCCACTTGCACAGCATGCAATGATTGGTTTATCCCATTTTTTGATGGTTTCCATCTTAGCGCTAATATTACCTAGCGGTATATTTTTACTTCCTTTTACGTGACCACTTGCATACTCACCTGCACTTCTCACATCTAGTATAATGGCACCCTCTTTTATCTTTTCAGCAAGGTCTACACTCGGGCCGAATAATTTTTTAATAAAACTTAACATTAAGTACAAATGTGTGTAATTCATACAAAAAGTATTGCAACTAAAGTTACTAAGAACTACATTTGAGATGGTAAGTATGAAAAAGACAATATACGAAGCATGCATGGCTAAAGTGAATACTCAATTAGCTGAGCTTCAATCTGCTATTGATAAGGTTCAAGAGTCTATTGTAGGGGAAGAAAACAGTACATCAGGTAATAAGTTTGAAACAGCAAGAGCCATGGGACAGGAGGAGCTAGACAGGCTAAACCAAACCATGAATAATGCTATACGCGAGAGAAATATATTGGGCCAAATTAGTACCGAAAAGAATTGTAACTCTGCTCAGTTAGGAGCAGTTATTACTACCGATAAGAAAGTAATGTACATCAGTGTGGGCATTGGTAAAATAGAAGTGGGAGAAAAAACTGTATATGCGATTTCTGCTATTTCGCCCATAGGTCAGGCAATCATGGGATTAGTACAAGGTGACGATGTACTATTCGCAGGAAAAAAGGAAAAGATTATTGCCATTGAATAACTGAAGATTTAGCTAAGTAATAGAACATAATCTCAGAAGAGACTCAAATTCTATAATGAATATTGTACAGTAGCAATCGTCTCATTTCTTGTAATCTGCCACATGATACATAATTTATGTCCTCCATTTTAACGAAACATTCACCATCCTTTTGTCCGTACTCGTCAATAGCTAAAAAGTGAATTTCTTCAAAATTTACATCAATCACAAAGCAGGCGAGGTATAATTCTTTGGTGTCTACAGAGCAAATAAGATTTTTTTCCTTACACTCAGATAGAACAGCTAAAAAGTCACCTGTATTTCGTTCCCTATTTTCGTACGTTTTAGAAAGTCGTTCTAATTCTGCTTTGTTATGGTATAAGAAGTGTATACTCCGGCATATTTCATCGTCTATATCTAAGCGTTCTATGTCTACTATTTTTAGAGTGACGATGCCATCATACCTTCCATATTTGGATAGATGTTCCATAGTTACTAACTCTTCATTTACGGCAATTACAAATCCTATCCACGACGATGTCTCTCCGTACATACTGATAGATATTATCCTTTTGTTTTCAATGGATTGCGTAAAAATGGTTTGGAACATAGTTTCAAAGTTAATCGAACAGTTGAAACTATAAGGTGCGCTAATGACGTGTTATGCAACTACATAATCATACCTTTGCTTTATGCAAATAGTATCATGGAATGTGAATGGCGTTAGAGCTTCGGTGGGCAAAGGACTTATAGACATTATAATTCAAAGTAGCGCCGATGTGTATTGTCTTCAAGAAACCAAGGCACAAGAAGATCAAGTAGTAGAGGCATTAGCAGATTTAGATGGCTTTCATATATATGCCAACTCAGCAACCAAAAAAGGATATAGTGGTGTGGCCATTATAAGTAAAGAAGAAGCGTTAAATGTTACGCGTGATATAGGCGTTGTTGAACACGACGATGAAGGCAGAGTGATTTGTGCAGAATTTACAGATTTCTACTTGGTAAATGTTTACGTGCCCAATAGTGGTGCTGGTTTAAAAAGGCTTGAATACAGAGCAACTTGGGATGCTGCATTTAAAAGCTATTTAACTAATTTACAAATTCAAAAGCCAGTTATAGTAACAGGTGACTTTAATGTTGCGCATACGGCTTTAGACCTTAAGAATGACAAACCAAACTATAATAAAACCAGTGGTTATACCCAAGTGGAGATAGATGGGATGAGTAATATTTTAAGTATAGGTCTAAAAGACAGTTTTAGAGAACTTAATCCAACGACAGAAAAATATAGTTTTTGGAGTCAGCGGTTTAACGCTCGAGCCAGTAACGCAGGATGGCGAATTGATTATTTTTTAGTTTCCGAAACGCTTATGCCAAAGGTAACAAGTGCGTTTATAGACAATGACGTTTTTGGAAGCGATCATTGCCCGGTTGGAATTATTTTGTCCTGAGATGCGCTTATATGAATGCTTGTTTAGCGCTTTCAAATGCTAAAATAAAGCTCCATTCACCTCTCCAGGAACCACCAAATTATATCCCCATTCTTTATTTATTTTTTGAATCAGTCTTACACTTAGCATTTGCAGGTCTTTTTCAATGGTTTGGTGTATGAAAAAATTAATCTGTTCTATGCCCAGGTTTTTCCATTCTGTGAGTCTTTCAAACCATTCGTCTAGACGGTCTACGTCACTGCAATGATTGGCTCCTGTAAAGCGAACAAAGCAGGTTGGTGTAGTTAGTCTCATATGCATTATGTCTCTTCTGCCAGCGGTATCGGTTATGGTATTTCCTACCTTATTCTCTTCTAGTAAGCTGTATAGTTCATCAGCTATCCCGCGGTTATTAAACCAATCTGCATGCCTAAGTTCTGCGGTTAAGGGTAGGTCTTTGGGCCATGATTCTATAAAATTGGCAAAATCATTAAAATTACTAGGACCATAATTTTCATTCATTTGTAAGAAAATAGTTCCTCGTTTTTCGTTAAAATGCGAGATGGAAACAAAGAAGTCGTTCAGCTCGTTTTCACAATTTTTGAGACGACGAAACTGGCTAATGAGCTGAGGTACTTTTGGAAAGAATGTAAAATCGGGAGCAGATCGGCCGTACCATTTGTCGACGGTTGCGGCAGGGAAAATACGGTAGTAAAAAGCATTCATCTCAATAGCATTGAACTGGGTAGAGTAGTACGTAAGTTCATCTTTGGTGCCCTTTGGATAAAAGCCTTTGAGTTCGGTCTTGGCCCACCTGGGGCAGCCTATGTATATCTTCGGTTGGAGATGTTTACCCTTGCTGCAATTCAGTATTCTGTGGGTGTCAATATGGTCCTTAGGCAGCCTAAGATCGAGTATTTCTGGATTATCTACTTTGCCAAATTTCAAGGTGTTATTTCGTTTAGCTGTTCTTAGTAGATGATGGTTTTGGACATAATGTAAAGCAAAAATAGGTATTTAGACCGATTGGCAGTAAACCCCTTGAAGTAAAAAAAGTAACACGATTTGAGGTAATGATGAAATAAAAAAAGACCCGCTAGTGACGAGTCTTTTTTTATTGTGTGGTAGGTCGAAACCCAAACTATGTATTTATTAGCTTATTGATGCTTTAGTGTTATCGTAACAGTGTACGTTGTCCCTGGCGTTGCTCCAATTTCGGCCCCATCAAATGAATCTCCAAGTTTCATGCTAGTCGCCGATAGCTCATTAATAGTGTAGATGGTTTGACCATCTTCTATTAGTTGTGTTTCATCTGCATTAAAAGCCCAATTAAATGCAGAGGTTTGAGGATCTAAATCATCGCATTTTGAAGCACCTTCATCATAAGTACCTGTTCCGTCGTTTTTGTAAATAGCTAAATTGTCGTTGTCACATGCGTCTGAAAGTGCATACAAATCCGAAATAATAATCCCGCCTAAATCTAAAGCAGGACTAATGGTAATAGCAGTTGTTATCCAAGGTGATGCACTAATTAATGCAGTTTTGGTTGGTGCTGGTGTGGGTACTACTGGTGTATCTTGTTCTTTACATCCTGTAACGATGAGCAGGGAAAAAAGTAAAATGCTTAAAATTGATTTTTTATTTATCATAGTTCAAAAGTGAAGAAAAAAGATTAATCCTACTACTTTTTTTGAGGTCTCTAAGGTGATTAACTTGTTTAGTATTAGCTATATTTATGTGAATTAAGAATAAAATACATCGGATTGGATGTACGGTAAGTGCTTAATTCAGCATTAAGGAGACAAGAGTCTTGTAACCTAGG
>ENA-ORCY01000120-ORCY01000120.1-marine-metagenome-genome-assembly--contig:-NODE-120-length-56512-cov-6.897440_pt1 | contig 56512 bp, 53 predicted proteins | sample MGYA00248634_ERZ508507 | MGnify/ENA primary metagenome ERZ508507 (study PRJEB26178, sample SAMN06266269) | marine metagenome | isolation source: Columbia River Estuary | place: USA:Columbia River Estuary... | reverse complement strand
ATGAACTCAACCCCCAGTCGGTAGCTTCTGTCCAAACATGGATTGACAACAAGCAAGAAGTTGCCATTGACTTTTCTGACAAAACTTCGTTTATTATCGATCGGGTCATTATTAGAAATTGCCTGCAAAGCCAGCTGGTTTAGGGCCGCCTTACAGGCAATTCTCCAGGTGTAAACAACTATTTAGATCGGCAACTCGAAACCAGCCCTGTAGGTTTTGGAGACAAATTGATTGACTTCATCCAGGTTGGTAATCTTCATGTTGGCGCCATCCCAATACAGTTTTTTGCGTCCGAAGTAGTTTTGGTTGCCCTCGGAATCTTCGCGGCGCATCTGGTGAGCCTTGATGGCGAGATTCCCCATTAGGACCGTTTCCGTAAATGGACCCGCATAGTCAAATGAAGCAGTAAGCGCTTTGTGTTGAGCGGAACCAAATCCAGCCTTACAAGCCTCTGTCCAGTTTTGGTTGTGGATTAAGTCTAGATTTCCAGCTTCATCGGTGTTGAGGTGGTCCACTTCTTGACCTCCAATATACAGTCTTGGGTGATTGCCGTACGTGTCTGCAGTGATGATGCCGTGTTCTCCCATCATCATGACACCGCTGGAATCCGCTACGTATTTATCGGCGATTTCATCTGGAATCGCAGGTTGTATACCCCCATCAGTCCATTCGAAGACCACTCCTTGTGGGTTGTGGTCGTCTTTAGGGAAATCAATGGTAACGCGCGTGGCCAATGGGCAGGCTTCAGGCGTATATTCAGGCACCCACATACGGGTATATACATCGGCCACACTGCACTGAACGGCAGAGGGGTAGCCAAGTTTTAATGCTTTATATGGAGCATCAAACAAGTGACACCCCATGTCTCCTAGAGCACCAGTTCCATACTCCCAGAATCCTCTCCAGTTAAACGGATGAAGATTTGGGGTAAACGGGATTTTTTTGGCGGGTCCTAGCCATAAATCCCAGGCTAAATCACTGGGCTTTTGGTCTGGCGCAGCTGCGGGCATTTTAACCCCCTGTGGCCATACAGGTCGGTTGGTCCACACATGTACATGTTTGATGGTGCCAATTCTTTTTTGGTCTACCCAATCAATAATTTTTAATACACCTGGGTTAGAACCTCCTTGGTTTCCCATTTGGGTCACCACTTTTTGGGACGCGGCTGTTTTGGTTAACAATCGCGCTTCTGCCAGTGTATGTGTTAACGGCTTTTGCACGTATACATGCATCCCGCGCATCATGGCGTTGTAGGCTATAGGGGCGTGTGTATGATCCGGGGTGCCCACGGTAACCGCATCAATTCCTTTAACCTTGTCAAATAATTCGCGGTAGTCTGCAAAATAAGCAGCATCCGGATGGGCCTTGACATTGGCCGCAGCTTGTTTGGGGTCGATATCACAAATAGCGACTACTCTATTTTTTCCGCCGTTGTAGGCGTTGCGCAAATCGCTGGCCCCTTTTCCGCCAGCACCGATTCCAGCGATGGCTAGTTGGTCAGAGGGCGCGGTAAATCCAGGACCGCCCAATACATTTCTAGGAACTATATAAAAGCCGGTGCCTAAAATGGCACTCTTTTTGATAAAGTCCCTACGTGAATTATTATTTTTCATTTGGTTGATTTTTAGCTTCTCTAATATATGAAAATATGGCGCCCAATACCGAACTTTATACCATCCGTAAAATCAATTAACTCATGAAATGGATTTTAACCGCTATGTTGCTGGCATTCACTCTATGTGAAGAAGAACCCATAATCTCTGACTTAGAATTTGAATTGTCGGATACCTGGGTATTGGACAACAAAATTTGTTACTGCTATTTTGGTGAAGATGCCGAGTTTAACAACACTTGGATGAATTTCGATCCAACACTAAAGACCATCAGTGTCACTGAATATGGACCAGAGCCTTATGGGAGTGAATTCACAGGGTCTCAACCCTACCGGCTGAGAGGGGATGTCGTGACGATTAAATCCGGCAGGTCCTACCAAGTTAAGGTAGCAGGAAATTTCGCTACCTGGACCTATTTGGATGTACCTGAAATAGCCGATGATGAAGTAACTTTTGTGTTTCGAAGAGCTGAAAACAGCGACTGCACTACAGGAGAGCCGCCTTTAGAAATAGCCTGCACCAAGGAGTATATGCCTGTTTGTGGCTGTGATGGAGTCACTTATGGAAACGCATGTGAAGCGACTGTCAATGGGGTAAAACGATGGATATCCGGCGAATGCAGTCAAAATGACTAGCGTCGATAGTTAAGGCCCATAAAAAAAGTTCTTCCAGGTGCTGGATCAAAATAACGCCCGCCAAAGGCATTGATTCTGACCTGATCCAGCAGAGATGCGTTCCACAAATTATTGATCCCTCCGTGCAGACGCAAGGAGTGCCCCCCCCAAGTGGATGTTTTAGAAAACCCTACATGGCTTTGGTAGCTGGCTTTTGTTTGCTGATAGCTGCTGTTGGAGACAAATACGCCGCCTGCCCACAAATGCTCCCAGCTAAGGCTCCAGCCACCTCCTTGTCTAGACAAGGCCATCCAATATTGATGTGCGGGAACTCCGGGTAAATGATTTGGCGAGGCCTCTTCAACAGGGTCTATCACTGTTTTTTGCCATTGCCCACTGTGGGACCAAGTCCATTTTTCCCATGTCTTTTCCCAATGAAATTCTGCACCTAAACGTTTAGAAACCCCTTGGTTGCGAAAGAATACCCGCTCGCCCAAACCCGATATGGTATACGGCGCCCACTCGTTATTCCCCCAAATGCCAAAAAGGGCAACAGACCAGGGTTGTCCTGAACGGGTGCTTTTGGCGCCAATGTCCCAAGAACGATAGGTGCTGGGCGTGAGGTCTGGATTAAACCCTGAACCGTATGGGTTTTGGCTCAGTTCGTTGAGTGTTGGGGTTTCAAAGCTGCTGCCCCACAAGCTGTACATCATCCAATCTTTTGGCTTATTCCATTGAATGGATAAAGAGGGGCTTACGGGAAAATATTCGGTACTCGACGCATCAACACCAATGGATACTCGGCTGACACGGACGCTTCCGGACCCCGTAAAAGCTCCTAGAATTCTGGAAAAATGGCTAAACAAAGCGCTTTCTGTATACAATTCCTTTTGATCGGACCACGCTGACCCCACGATTCCATTAAGGTTGTCGAAGCGCTGCCTCTGGTCTTTTTGGCTTTGGTAGGAGGCACCCCAGCCCACCAATCCCCAGCTTTTGGTTGAGGTGGTTTGGTAACCACCGCCCCCATACCAACGCGTAAATGCGGTGGCTCCTCCTGTTTTGTAGGGCAGCGTAGCGCTAAAGTCTCGGTAGGAAACATAGGCATATGCATTGGATTGCGTATTGCCTGTGTCCAGTTGCCAATTCAGGGCGCTCTGCGCATGAGTTACTTGTTCATCAACTTGAAAATCAACATTGGCTTTTCGAGCTTGGCTAGGTGATTCCATCCATTCCTGAAGGGTGAGTCCCCCCGGATCTTGGGCCTCTGGACTTTTAAAATACAAGCCCATCCACCGCCATTTTCCTTGAAGCGCTCCACGCCAAAGCCTTTTGTACAGAGCGCTTTGGCTTTGATAACGGCTATTGGCACGATATCCCTCGGCGGATTGTTGATTGATCATCCACAAACTATGTCCGTTGTTGTGATTGTTTTGTACTAAAGCGGTGAGTTGCTGGTATCCATTGGCCCCAAGTCGTCCATCTAACTCCCAATGGGCAGCGCCCAAATCGTCTCGCGTGCGCATCACCAATGCACCAGAAGCGCCACTTCCTAACCATGCTCCTTGGGGTCCCCGGAGCACATCCATGGAGGACAAAAGCACTGGTGGAATATGGTCCACCTGACCACTTCCATCTGGGGTGGTTTCTGGGACGCCATCGAGTAAAATTTTTACGCCCCGTATCCCAAAAGCGCCTCTGGCTCCAAACCCCCTTATGGATACGCGCAAGTCTTGATTCATGTTGAAGGCGTTTTGCGCCCAAACGCCCGGGATACCCCTGAGGGCGTCATTCAAATTTTGTCCGGAAGATCGGGCAAGCAATTTTGAAAAGTCAACCCGTTGTATGGCCATTGGTCCAGCCAGTAAGGAATCATTTTCCTTGGGCGCCCAAAGTATGATTTCATTTAAGTCCACCAACCGTATGGCGGAGGTGTCTTGAGCTCTTCCAAACAGAGTAAATAAAAGCAACAATAACAGGTATTTATTCATCGAAAAAACAAGATCAAGGCGCCAAACGCAGTTAACACTAAAATTATGGGTCTAAACCAGGACTCCGGTATTTTTTTGACCACAAAAACTCCGGCTCCTAGCCCTAGTCCCACAGCGGGAAGCAACCACAGATCGATCAATAAAGTATTCACTGTGATAGTTTTCCACACCCAAATGTGGAAGGGCAGTTTAAAGACATTGATAAAAAAGAACAGCCAAGCCGCTGTGCCTATAAAGGCCTGTTTGGGCAAGCGCATCGCTAAAAAAAACACATTGGAGAAGGCCCCAGCTAAATTTCCGATCATCGTAGTGATGCCTGCCATAAGCCCTGTTGATCCGGCAAATGCCCAGTGATTCGGAATTTTCCGATCTTTTTTTCGCTCCCACCAAATAAGCATCACCACGGTCCCCAGGATGGTATACCCCATCAGTTTTTGAAAGGTAGCTTCATCCACCTGATCACCCACCCAAACACCGATCAACACACCAGTCATCATCCAGGGCAAAAACCTTTTCAGGTAACTCCATTGAGCGTGTTGGTGGTAGTATGCGATGGCAAACACATCGCCCACCAACAATAAAGGCATCAGCAAACCAGTAGAGGGTTTTGATCCAAAGGCGAGGGCCATCAGGGTGACGATCAGTACGGCAATCCCTTTCACCCCTGCTTTGGAGACACCCAGGATAAAGGCGCCTAGAAAAGCGAGTCCAAACATTTGGGGCGAAAGCCCAGCCCAAGCCGTCCATTGCATAACGCTAAGGTACAAAAGTATGGGACCTAAAACAGCCCGCAAAAAGTATTATCTTCGTTCCAAACCGACCAAATCATGCACCTAACTTTTTTGGATTACGCCATTATCGGCGGCTTGTTTAGCGCCGTTTTAGGCATAGGCCTTTGGGCTTCTAGAACCTCAGGATCCAGTACCAGCGCATATTTTTTATCCAACAAAAACATGCCTTGGTGGCTGTTGGGATTCTCGATGGTAGCCACCACATTTTCGACGGACACCCCCAATTTAGTGACCGATATTGTTCGCACTAATGGAGTGTCGGGCAACTGGGTTTGGTGGGCTTTTTTGTTGACGGGCTTGCTTACGGTTTTTGTGTACGCTCAGTTGTGGCGACGCTCAGACGTGTCCACCGACATGGAGTTTTACGAGCTCCGGTATGGCGGAAAACCCGCTCGTTTTCTGCGTTGGTTCCGCGCCTTTTATCTCGGGGTGGTTTTTAATGTTATGGCCATGGCAGCCGTTACTTTGGCCGCCATCAAAATCGGCCAAGTCATGTTGGGGCTTTCTCCTGTGCAAACCGTGCTCATTGCGGGCAGCATCACCGTGGTTTTTAGTGCCATAGGTGGGTTTAGGGGAGTGATCTACACCGACTTTTTGTTGTTTTTCTTCGCGATGGCAGGCTCTATAGGCGCCGCCATTTATCTGGTCCAGCTGCCTGAGGTGGGCGGATTAAGTCAATTGTTGACCCATGAAAATGTACAAGGCAAATTATCCCTTTTTCCAGACACCAACGATCCAAACGCTGTAGTGATGTTGTTGGTTATCCCCTTGGCCGTACAGTGGTGGAGCGCCTGGTATCCAGGAGCTGAGCCTGGGGGCGGAGGGTATATCGCCCAGCGTATGTTGGCGGCCAAAAACGAACACCACGCCATGGGGGCTACATTTTTCTTTAATGTGCTCCATTACGCACTCAGGCCTTGGCCTTGGATTCTGGTGGCCTTGGCCTCCTTGGTCGTTTTCCCAGATATACAGAGCATACAGGACGCATTTCCCCAAGTAGACGCCTCCAAGCTAGGCCAGGACCTGGCCTACTCAGCTATGCTGACCAAACTTCCTGCAGGATTGATGGGATTGGTACTGGCCTCTCTAGGGGCCGCTTATATGTCCACGATTTCTACCCATTTAAATTGGGGGGCATCCTACCTGATCAACGATGTATATCGATTGGGGGTTGGGAAAAACGCTTCAGAGGCTCAGTTGGTGCGCACAGGTCGCTGGGCCACTTTGGGCTTGATGTTTTTAAGCGCCTTGTTGGCGTTGGCTTTGACCTCCGCGTTGCAGTTGTTCGAGATTATTCTGATGTTTGGCGCAGGTACAGGGCTTATTTTTATTTTAAGGTGGTTCTGGTGGCGCGTCAATGCCTGGAGTGAAATAGCGGCTATGGTCAGCTCAGGGATCACCTCAATAGCGCTGCAGTTTGGGCCCTTATCACTAATTTTATTCGGACCCGAGGGCGTGTTGCCTGCTTGGGGCAAATACCCCTTGGTCGTGGCCACAACCACCTTCATCTGGCTCCTTGTCACTTGGGTGACCCCTGCAGAGAGCAAAGAAACACTACAGCGCTTTGTCGATCAGGTCCAGCCCGGAGGCCCCGGATGGAAAAATTATCCCACCCAAAAAGGACAGGGACTTCCCTGGATGGTTCCCCAAGGAATCACCGCTATGATCTGGGGTGCATTGATGGTCTATGGCGCGCTGTTCTCCACGGGCTACGCGCTTTATGGCGATGGTCAAGTGTTGGCGATTTCCCTTTCAATCACAGGGATTTCTGCTTTGATGTTGCTCAGGACTTGGAGAAAGATCAGCCGTTTATGGCGTTAAAGTAACGCTGAACGTATTTGCCGATTACGTCAAACTCAAGATTGACTGTTTCACCTACTTGGTAGTGTTGGAAACGCGTGTGTTCGTAGGTGTAGGGAATAATAGCTACGGAAAAACGACCCGGCTCGCTATCGACAACGGTAAGGCTTGTTCCGTCTACCGTAATGGATCCCTTGGCTACAGTAACATGGCCTGCTGAGGTGTCATAGGTAAAAGAAAACAGCCAGCTACCGCCCTGATCCCTGATGGATGTGCAAGTGGCTGTTTGGTCGACGTGGCCTTGAACCATATGGCCGTCCAGACGGCTTCCTACCACCATGGCGCGTTCCAGGTTCACAGCATCCCCCACCTGCCAATGATTCATCGAGGTTTTTTGCAGTGTTTCGTCAATGGCGGTTACTTGATATTCGCTGTCGCTGCAAGAGACTACGGTCAGGCATACCCCGTTGTGGGCAACGCTTTGGTCGATCTTCAGCTCCTTGGCCAGCGGGGTGTTTACCCAAAGATGCAGGTTGGTTTGATCGCGTTCTAGCCGGCTGATGCGCCCCAAAGTTTCAATGATGCCTGTAAACATAAAGTCGTTTTATTTGCCTAATTTTACGGCACTAAATTACGCATTAAGCCAGACAACCCATGCAAGAGTCCTCCAAAATTAAGGTGGGAATTTCCGCCGGAGATTACAACGGAATAGGGATTGAGGTTACCCTCAAGACGTTTGCCGATGCGCGTATGTTGGAGTTGTGTACCCCGGTGGTATTTGCCTCTACTAAAATGATGTCTGCCCACCAAAACGCCGTGGGCACAGAGATAAAATTTCATGGAATTTCCGCTGCTTCCGAGGCCTTAGAAGGCAAGTTTAATGTGGTCAATACCTGGAAAGATCAATCCGAGTTGCAGTGGGGAGCACCTACAGAAGACTCTGGGAAAAAAGCCATCGAATCTTTGGTTGCTGCTGTAGCGGCGCTAAAGCAAGGAGACATTGATGTACTGGTCACCGCTCCCATAGATAAAAGCAATGTCCAATCCTCTTCCTTTTCATTTCCGGGACATACCGATTTTTTGGCCCAAGAACTGGGCGGTAAAAGCCTGATGTTTATGGTCAGCGACACCTTAAGGGTGGGGCTATTGACCGATCACTTGCCTGTCAAAGAGGTTTCTAAGGCGATTACCCCACAGATGATTCGCGACAAAGTATCGCTGATGATGGATTCATTGGTCAAAGATTTCGGCATCAGAAAGCCAAAAATTGCCTTGTTGGGGATCAACCCCCACAATGGAGACAAAGGGGTGATCGGGTCTGAGGACGACGAAGTGCTTAAACCCACTATTCAAGAAATCGCCGCCAAAGGACATCTGGTTTACGGCCCTTATGCCGCAGATGGGTTTTTTGGATCAGGCACCTACCGTCAGTTTGACGCTGTCTTGGCGGCTTACCACGACCAAGGTTTGATTCCCTTTAAAACCCTTTCCTTTGGTCAAGGCGTCAATTTTACAGCCGGGCTCTCCCACGTGCGCACTTCGCCTGATCACGGAACCGCTTTTGATATTGCGGGATCCGGTCGAGCAGACCACAGTTCATTTCACGCCGCGGTATACGAGGCGATAAACATTTATCGGCTGCGCAAAGACTACTTGTTCTGGTCAAGAAACCCCTTAAAAAAAGCGGTGTTACAGGATAAAAAGCCCAGCAAAAAACCAAAGCCAGCACCCCAAGCAGAGTAGGTAGATTATTAACATCATTTTGTTGGTAAATTTCTAAATATTCCTATCTTTGCACCCGCCTTTGGCCCAACTACATTGCCTAAACTGACACCTCATGAAAAACAAGGAATACATCATTCCTTTTTCAGGACTTAAGCAAGGAACGCACAGTTTTGACTTTGTACTTGGAGAAAAGTTCTTTCAACAATTTGATTTTGAGGAGTTTATATCTACTCAAATCCAAGTTACTGTCCAGCTCAACAAGATGAGCACCATGATGGAGTTTGCGTTTGCTGCCCAAGGCAGTGTGCGTGTCCCCTGTGATGTTACTGGAGAGCTATTTGATCTGCCTATTCAGGCAACATTGGATTTGGTGGTGAAGTTTGGGGAGGAGTTTAATGATGAAAACGAAAGTTTGCTGATTTTACCCCACATGGAACACCAGGTAGATATCGCTCAATACCTCTATGAAATGGTGGTATTGGCCGTTCCTCAAAAACGCGTTCACCCAGGGGTGCTCGACGGCACGTTGGAAAACGAAGCCATTGAACTGCTGGAAAAATTTAGCGTTAAAGAAGTGAGAGAGCCCGAAGCGGGTAAAGAAGATAACACAGATCCCCGATGGGATGCATTAAAGAATTTAATCAACGATAAAAAGGAATAGTCATGGCACATCCCAAGAGAAAGACCTCAAAAACCAGAAGAGACAAAAGAAGAACTCATTATAAGGCTGTAGCCCCAACATTGGCTAAAGACCCAACTACTGGCGAAATACACTTGTTCCACAGAGCCCACTGGCACGAAGGAAAATTGTACTACAGAGGTCAAGTTTTGGTGGATAAAACCGAAGCGGCTACTGCTTAATTTTTAAGATTCCTCAATCGATATACTCCCGCCCAAACAGGCGGGAGTTTTTTGTTTATAAATGGGCTGTTTTGAGCGAGTTTTGAACAAAAACAGATAATTTTGCTTAATTTTCGCTTAAAATTGCGCTTTTTGGCGCACTTTTGCCGTCAAATTGCCCTTAGATGAGTCAGATCACTGCTGCGATTACTGCTGTTGGTTCTTATTTGCCAGAACACGTGTTAACCAACGCTATGTTGGAGGAAATGGTAGATACCAACGACGAGTGGATTACCTCGAGAACAGGGATCAAAGAGCGCAGAATATTAAAGGACCCCAACCTGGGGACTTCTTATCTGGCCATCAAAGCCGCTGAGTCCTTACTTCAAAAAAAGAAACTCGATCCTAAAGAAATCGATGCGGTGATCGTAGCTACGGCTACACCCGACATGATGGTGGCTTCAACAGCCGCCTACGTGGCTTCGGCTATCGGAGCTACAGAGGCGTTCTCCTTTGACCTTCAAGCGGCTTGTTCCGGGTTTCTCTATGGGATGTCTACAGCAGCTGCCTATATCGCTTCGGGTATGTACCGAAAAGTATTGCTAATCGGTGCGGACAAAATGTCTTCTATTATTGATTACCAAGACCGAGCTACCTGCATCATTTTTGGTGATGGGGCTGGGGCAGTGCTTTTTGAACCCAATCAAGATGGGGTGGGATATCAAGATGCTTATTTGCGCTCTGATGGGGTGGGCAGAGACTTTCTGCGCATTGAAGCGGGAGGATCCTTATTGCCCACGTCACAAAAGACCTTAGACAACAAACAACACTACGTCTACCAGGACGGAAAGACTGTGTTTAAGTTTGCGGTATCCAATATGGCTGACGCAGCCGCTCGAATCATGGAGCGCAACGCCCTGACCAACGATACGGTACACTGGTTGGTTCCTCACCAAGCCAATAACCGAATTATAGAAGCTACCGCACAGCGGATGGGCGTTCCAGAAAACAAGGTAATGCGCAATATCGAACGCTGTGGAAACACTACTTCCGCGACCTTACCTTTGCTTTTGGCGGACTATGAAGACCAATTACACACAGGAGATCGTCTAGTATTTGCCGCATTTGGCGGAGGATTTACTTGGGGGGCCATCTATTTGACTTGGGCCTACGACACGAAAAATGAATTAAAATAATACCAACTATAAATTAACGGGAAAATGGACATTAGAGAAATTCAACAACTGATCAAGTTTGTCGCCAAGTCGGGGGCAAGCGAAGTAAAATTGGAAACAGATGACATTAAAATCACCATCAAAACAGGGGGTTCGTATGTGCCTGAAGCTGAGGTAGTCACCTACACACAATCACCTGTACAGATGATTCAGGCGGCGCCCGCTGCACCGGCATCCACACCGACCGCTCCGGCGGCTGCGCCTGCGGAAGAGACTAAGTATGTCACCATTAAGTCACCTATGATTGGCACCTTCTACAGAAAGTCATCTCCAGACAAGCCAAATTTTGTGGATGTAGGCAGCGAGATCAAACCAGGATCTCCTTTATGTGTAGTTGAAGCCATGAAGCTATTCAACGAGATTGAAGCCGAAATCAGCGGAAAAATCGTGAAAGTATTGGTGGATGACGCCAGTCCAGTAGAATTTGATCAGCCATTGTTTTTGGTAGATCCAGCTTAAGCGCAACCAAAAAAAAAGCGATGTTTAAAAAGATATTAATTGCCAATAGAGGCGAAATTGCACTGCGCATTATCCGCACGTGTAAGGAAATGGGGATAAAAACGGTGGCGGTTTATTCCAAGGCCGACGAGGAAAGTCTCCATGTTCGATTTGCCGACGAAGCCGTATGCATAGGTCCTGCAGCGAGCAAAGAGTCTTATTTAAAAATCCCTAACATTATCGCTGCTGCGGAGATCACCAATGCAGATGCTATCCACCCTGGTTATGGCTTTTTGTCGGAGAACGCCAAATTTTCCCGTATTTGTGCCGAACACAACATCAAGTTTATCGGCGCTTCTGGCGATCAGATCGATAAGATGGGAGACAAAGCTACGGCCAAGGAAACCATGAAAAAGGCAGGGGTACCCACCGTGCCAGGTTCTGAAGGTTTGCTCAAGGACGTGGAGCACGCTAAAAAAACAGCCCTTAAAATAGGTTATCCTGTCATGATCAAAGCCACGGCAGGTGGTGGAGGAAAAGGAATGCGCGCCGTTTGGAAAGAAGCCGAGATGGAAAAACTTTTCAACAGTGCAGTTCAAGAAGCCACGGCTGCTTTCGGAAATGGGGGCATGTACATGGAAAAATTGATTGAAGAACCAAGACACATTGAAATCCAAGTGGTTGGTGATCAATACGGCAAGGCGTGTCACCTTTCTGAAAGAGACTGTTCCATCCAAAGAAGACACCAAAAACTGACCGAGGAAACCCCTTCTCCTTTTATGACCGACAAGTTGCGGGAGGATATGGGCAAAGCGGCGGTAAAAGCCGCTGAATTCATCGGTTATGAAGGAGCGGGCACCATTGAGTTTTTGGTGGATAAGCACCGGAATTTCTATTTTATGGAGATGAATACTCGGATTCAGGTAGAACATCCGATTACCGAGCAGGTCATCGACTACGATTTAATCCGAGAGCAGATTTTAGTAGCTGCCGGCGTGCCTATTTCCGGAAAGAATTATTTGCCTAAGCTGCATTCCATAGAGTGTCGAATCAATGCAGAGGATCCGTACAACGACTTTAGGCCTAGCCCAGGAAAGATCACCACCCTGCACACACCAGGGGGGCACGGAGTTCGATTGGACACCCATGTATACAGCGGGTACGTCATACCGCCGTATTACGATTCCATGATCGCTAAATTAATCACGACTGCGCAGACCCGAGAAGAAGCCATTCTCAAAATGAAGCGCGCTTTGGACGAGTTTGTGATCGAAGGTATCCAAACAACCATTCCGTTCCACAGGCAGTTGATGGATCATCCGGATTATTTAGCCGGGAATTATACGACTAAATTCATGGAAAGCTTTGTCATGGAAGCACCTCAAGAATAGCTATTTTAAAACCAACTCACTCTGAACGCGCACTCATTTAGTTTTTGGGAACGCCAAACTTGGTTTGATCAAGTTGACTTTGTAGTGGTAGGCGCCGGAATAGTTGGTTTAAATGCGGCTCTTGAATTGAGACGCATGCACCCGACAGCCCACATCTTGGTATTGGAACGAGGCGCATTACCTCGAGGAGCCAGCACCAAGAATGCGGGCTTTTCTTGTTTTGGCAGCATCTCTGAACTTTCCAGTGATTTGTCGTTGTATGGACCTGAGGCGGTGGTTGATTTGGTTCAAAGACGACACCAAGGCGTTGCTCTTTTGCGGAGTTTATTGGGTCCTAAGGCGATGGACTACCAACGCCATGGAGGTCATGAGGTCTTCTTAAGCCAGGATCAATCCATGTTCGAACAATGCCGGACAGACCTCCCTCAAATCAATGAGTTACTCACCCCTGTTTTTGGACGACCTCCTTTTTATGTTAAGAACAACACCTTTGGATTTAAGGGGGTATTACCCCAATATATCTCCAGTCCTTTTGAGGGGCAAATAGACACAGGAGCCATGATGTCCCAACTTTTGGCTTTGGTGCGCAAAAAGGGAATAGAAGTGCTGTACGGCATGGAAGTACTCGGGTATGAAGAAGCTCCTTTTGGCGTGGAGGTTACTCTGGCAGATTTCTCCTTCACTGCAGGCTATTTGTTGATAGCGACCAACGGATTTGGTCAGCAGCTTACGCCAGAAGAGGTATTACCCGCTCGAGCACAGGTATTGATCACGCAACCCATACCCGGATTACACATCAAAGGTGTTTTTCACCTGGACCAAGGATATTACTATTTTAGAAATGTAGGTCAGCGCATCCTACTAGGCGGCGGTAGAAACTTAGATATGGCGGGGGAAACAACCACACAATTTGGGTTGTCGGATTTGATACAAGATCGCTTGATGTACTTACTCCACGAAGTTATCCTACCCGATCAGACTTTTGATATCGACCAAAGGTGGAGCGGAATCATGGGTATGGGACCTAGCAAAACCCCCATAGTCAAGCACCTGTCAAAAAGAGTCTTTTGCGGACTTAGGTTAGGGGGTATGGGCGTGGCTATAGGCAGTAAAGTGGGTCAAGAACTCGCCCAACTGCTCAACAACATCGATTGATTACACCAGTCCTTGTGCCGTGATGTATTCGGCGATTTGAATGGCATTGGTGGCTGCCCCCTTGCGCAGATTATCGGCGACAATCCAACAGTTTAAGGTGTTTGGCAGAGTCTCATCCCGGCGAATGCGTCCTACAAAAACCTCGTCTTTATCATGGGCGGTCAGGGGCATAGGGTAAATACCTGATTGAGGTTCATCTTGTAGAACAACCCCTGGCGTGTTGGCCAAAATCTCTCGAACTTCCGCTAAATCAAAGTCTCGGTTAAAGCTGATATTGACTGATTCTGAGTGCCCTCCAGCCGTAGGGATACGCACGGCAGTAGCAGTGAGTTGGAATGAGTCATCACCCATGATCTTCTTGGGCTCGGTCATCAATTTCATCTCTTCTTTGGTGTAGCCATTATCCAAAAACACATCGCACTGCGGTAATGCGTTTCTGTGGATCGGATAGGCATAAGCCATAGGACCTTCGACCCCTTTCATTTCATTTTCCATTTGCTCTACTGCCTTCAACCCGGTACCTGATACGGACTGGTAGGTCGAAACCACCACGCGTTTCAAACCGTAAGCGCGGTGAAGCGGAGCCAGCACCATGACCAATTGAATCGTGGAGCAATTGGGGTTAGCAATAATTTTGTCCTGGGCCGTTAACACATCGGCATTGATCTCAGGAACCACTAATTTGTGGTCCGGATGCATGCGCCAAGCAGAAGAGTTATCGATGACTGTCGTGCCTACAGCGGTAAATTTTGGAGCCCAAGCCAATGAGGTGTCCCCACCTGCTGAAAATATGGCAATATCTGGAGCGGCGGCTACGGCAGCTTCCAAAGAGATGACCGTATGGTCCTCCCCTTTGTAGGTTATGGTTTTGCCTACAGAGCGCTCTGAAGCGACCAAAAGCAATTCGGTATAGGGAAACTGGCGTTCTTCGAGCACCCTAAGCATCACTTCGCCAACCATTCCGGTGGCACCTACAACAGCTATTTTCATATAGAGTAATTTAGCGGTGCAATATTAGCTAAAAACAAGCACCGAACAAGACACGACAGCCCTTTTTAATTAAAATATAACAAAATGTTATTTTTGTAACTATTTGGAATCTTCTAACGGCAGGTAGGATCGCTTAATTCTTCTGGATAGCGCCGTTAATAGCTCGTAGGAAATTGTTCCAGCACCTTCAGCCAGTCGATCAGCCCGGTGTTTTTTATCAAAAACCACCACTTCATCGCCCTCAGCGCACTCGATGTCCGTAACATTAACCATAATCATGTCCATGCACACATTGCCCACAATGGGCGCCCATTGGTCGTTAATCCACACACCGCCTTTCCCCAACCCGTATATTCGGCTGATGCCATCCGCATGACCGATGGGTAGCGTGGCTATTTTCATAGGTTGTTTAGCCACTTCTGCGCGGTTATAGCCGATTCCATTACCTGGTTTGAGGTGATGTATTTGAGAGATCACTGTATACAGGGAGGCAAATGGGATAAACTCCTGTTCCAGAGCCACATCATTCGGGTAGCCGTAAAGCCCTATTCCGCTGCGCACCAGGTCAAAGTGGGCTTCAGGAAACCTCAAAATACCCGAAGTATTGCACAAGTGCTTGTACGTAAACCCTCCCGTTAGTTGAGCGAGTTCATCGCTCATGGCCGTAAATTCAGCCAGTTGTCCCCTGGTGTATTGATCCTGCTCAGGATCTTCAGAGGCTGCCAAATGAGAGAGGATGCCTGTCCTTTTCAAGTGGGGCGATTGATTGAGGTATTGGCCGAGTTGGGCCAGGTCTTCTCGCTCAAAACCCAGACGGTTCAAACCGGTGTTTAATTTGATGTGGATGGGAAGCTGCTCTTTTCGAGCGCTCAGAGCCTGCAACACCCTAAAGGAATAGACGCTGGGCTCTAAACAATAGTTCCACAGTTCATCGAGTTGATCGAGTTGTGGATGCAGTACCAAAATAGGCGTGTGAATACCCGCTTCCCGCAAGGCGATACCCTCGGGAACATAAGCAACGGCTAAATAATCGATGCCCAGCTGAGCTAGGGTGCGTGCTACAAATAGTGAATCACTGCCATAAGCCATAGCTTTGACTACGCCTAAAAGCGCCGTTTGTGGTGCCGTTTTATTGCGCAATACACGGTAGTTATGAGCCAGGGCGTGGGCATCTAAGACAAGTCTGGTGTGCCCGCTCATGACTTAGGCGCTTCAGGAGTTTCTTTTCCCGACAATGGCTCTTCTTCTACCTCCAGCTGGGCGATGCGTTCTTTGAGCATGGCTTTGTAAAACGCAGCTCGGCTCAACGGCTCATATTCCGCAGTTTCCCCAAGCATCACCAAGTGGTTGTCGTTTGATTTTCTGAAGCTGTAGTTGGCCAGCTGTCCCGTTCTGGTGCATATAGCATGTACTTTTGTCACGTATTCTGCGGTGGCCATCAAAGCAGGCATTGGACCAAACGGATTTCCGCGAAAATCCATATCTAGGCCGGCCACAATGACGCGCATGCCCTTGTTGGCTAGGTCATTGCACACATTGACAATTTCATCGTCAAAAAACTGAGCTTCGTCGATCCCGATCACATCACAACCGTCTGCGAGGAGCCTGATGTTGGCCGCAGCCGGAACTGGCGTTGAGCGAATGGTATTTTCGTCGTGGGACACTACATCGCTTTCATCGTATCGGGTATCGATTTGCGGTTTAAAGATTTCGATTTTTTGCTTGGCAAATTGAGCTCTTTTGAGTCGCCGAATCAGCTCTTCAGTTTTTCCGGAAAACATGGACCCACAAATCACTTCAATCCATCCAAATTGTGCCTTGTGGCTCGGGGTGTTTTCTAAAAACATGCGGTAGGTTTTGGGTTTAAAAATACAAATAATCTGCTAACGACCACCTCCTTGATCAGGGCAAATAAGGCGGATTTGCCCATAAAAATGACCGGGTATTGGGCCAAATAAAGTATCTTAGAGCCATGATTTTGGCAGCCCTTCAAAAAGAAATAAAGGAACTGGCTCAGGCCATAAGTAGCGAACAACAGCCCATGGACGCGACCCTGCTTTTGGCGCGGATCCAAGTGATTTACGAAAAAGCGGCGGCCTTAAAGTATTTACAAGACCACCCAGAATCGTTGAGCACTTCACAAACTAACCCCGAGGTAATGCCTGGGATGGACACCATCATCCACATGTTACCTCAAATGGATGAACCTGTAGATCCGGATCCCTTAGATCCAGCAGATTTTTGGAAATCTACAGAGGATCAGGACCCTACTGAGTCTGGGTCGATAAAACCCAATAAAACAGTTAATGATTTATTGGGGGGAAGATTTAGACTTGACTTAAACGATCGCTTGGTGTATACCAAGCAACTATTTGAAGGACGTGGTGAGGACTTAGACCAAGTCCTTTCCCAATTATCGACACTAGAGTCTGCCCAACTCGCTCAAGACTTGATGGAGCATTGGGTCCGTCCAGAGTACCCTCACTGGGATCAAAAACAGGAAATTGTTCAGCGATTCTTGTCTTGGATCGACCGTCAATTTGATTGATAATCAAGCGCTCATGGCACAGTTGTATTTGGTCCCCACCCCGATTGGGAATTTAGAAGACATGACCCACAGGGCTGTCCGCCTATTAAACGAGGCCGACTTGATTTTGGCGGAGGACACCAGGACGAGCAAAAAACTCCTACAACACTATCAAATTTCCACGCCCATGCAGTCGTATCACATGCATAATGAGCATCATACCACACAGGGCTTGGTCAAGCGCATCGCCGCTGGAGAGGTGATGGCTTTGATTACCGATGCGGGAACTCCCGGAATTTCTGATCCTGGATTTTTCTTGGCCAGAGCATGCATACAGGAAGGGATAACGGTGACTTGCCTTCCCGGCGCCACTGCTTTTGTGCCAGCGTTGGTACAAAGCGGGTTGCCTAACGATCGTTTTGTATTTGAAGGATTTTTGCCCCCAAAAAAGGGCAGACAAACCAGGTTGGCACAGATTGCCCAAGAAAGCAGGAGCACTATTTTGTATGAATCCCCCTATAAACTCGTCAAAACTCTGAACCAACTCATCGATGTATGCGGCGCGGACAGACCTTGTGCTGTCGCCAGAGAGTTGACTAAATTATTTGAGGAAACACAAAGAGGCACGCTTCAAGAAGTCGCGGAACACTATACCGATCATCCGCCCAAAGGGGAGTTGGTGATTGTGCTCGGCGGAGCCATTCAAGAAACACGAAAAAACCATAACCATGAATAATCTCTGTAAGACCGTTTGGAAAGGCGGTATGAATTTTGAAAGCGAAAACGCGTCAGGACATATGGTGTCTATAGATGTTGATGTTCAAGATGGGGGATCTGGGGCAGGATATCGTCCCAAGTCGTTGATGCTTACTGCGCTGGCAGGGTGCTCAGGTATCGATGTGGTCTCTTTGTTCCAAAAGATGAAAGTACCGGTGCGCGCCTTTGAAATCGACATAGATGCCCGATTGACTGAGGAACACCCCAAGTTTTACGATCAAGTAAAGGTGGTCTATCATTTTTATGGAGATCAATTAGATGAAAAGAAATTAGAACGCTGTGTCGAGCTTTCAGTGACCAAATACTGTGGAGTCATGGAAATGTTCCGCAGATTTTCTGAGGTTTCCACCAGTTGTGTGTTCCACCACGAATCCTAACAAATTTTTCCATGCACTGGCAGTTTGCCCCTCAGGCTGATGCGGGTTTAACCGCTTCACTAGCCCAATCCTTGGGTGTTCCCTCAGCGATCGCGGCTTTATTGGTACAGCGCGGGGTGACTAGCTACGATCAGGCCAAGGCTTATTTTAGACCTGAATGGTCGGGACTACACGATCCTTTTGAAATGACCGATATGGACGCGGCCGTGGATCGAATCATGGATGCATTGGCCCAGGGCAGCCGTTTGATGGTCTATGGGGATTACGATGTTGACGGAACTTGCTCCGTCGCTTTGATGGCCGGATTTTTACAGCAGTTTACCGATCAGGTCATCACCTATATCCCCGATAGATATTTAGAGGGGTATGGCGTTTCCTGGGTGAGTGTAGATCGCGCACAGGCGGCACAAATCGACTTAGTCATCGCCTTAGACTGCGGCATCAAAGCACACGAACAAATAGCACACGCCAAAACATTAGGTATTGACTATGTGGTTTGCGATCACCACGAACCAGGAGCTACACTTCCACCAGCGGTAGCTGTTTTGGATCCCAAACGCTCAGACTGTAGCTATCCCTATAAGGAACTATGCGGCTGTGGTGTGGGACTTAAGTTAATACACGGCTTGTGTTTGGCGATGGGATTGGATCCCGAAAGCACATTAGCTCCTTATTTAGATTTGGTAGTTACGGCGATTGCGGCCGACATTGTACCCCTAACGGGGGAAAATAGAACGCTGGCTTATTTGGGGCTGGCCCAAATGAACCAAAAACCAAGAGCCGCCTTTGCGGTACTTACCGAGCAGACAAAACAGCGGCCCTTGCAGATGGAGCAATTGCAGTTCCATGTCGCTCCGCGCATCAACGCTGCAGGTCGAATCAAGCACGGCCAGCATGCGGTATCCTTGCTGATGGAGGAGTCCCTAGAACAGGCCAGAGCCATGGCTCAAGAAATCGAAACCTGGAATACCCAGAGAAGGGGTCATCAAGAAACTATTTTTCAAGAGGCACTAGCACAGGTGGAAGCCCTGCAGGAACAGCAGGCATCAGCTACGGTGGTATGTGGTCATTGGCACAAGGGCGTGATCGGTATTGTGGCGTCTAAACTCACAGAGACCTATTACAGGCCCACGGTGGTGTTCACAGAACACGAGGGTATTTTGCACGCCTCCGCGCGTTCTGTTTCCGACTTTGATTTGCACGCCGCCCTGGAGGCCTGTAGTCAACACTTGATCCAGTTCGGCGGTCATAAAGCGGCTGCAGGGATGAGTTGTGATCCCAATCAATATGAAGCGTTTAAAACAGCGTTTAACCGAATGGTAGCGGAACGTATCGAAGCGCACCAAAAGACGCCTAGTATTCGGGTAGACGCGACCATAGAACTCAGGGAGGTTAATCCCAAACTGATGCGTATACTTCAGCAGATGGGTCCTTTTGGGCCGGGTAATGAGGCTCCAGTATGGGCGGCCTATGCGGTACATGAAACGGGTTATGCGCAGACGGTAGGCGCTGACAACAGCCATTTAAAGGGAGCCTGGGCACAGGGAGACAGCGCCGCTATTCCCTTTATCGGTTTTGGTTGGGCTCATGCCCAATCATTGATGAGCGCACGCAGCTTAGTCGACGTGCTTTTTTCTATCTCAAGCAATACATGGAATGGGGTCACTTCAGTGCAGCTGATGGTCAAGGACCTCAAAAAAAGCTCAGTGATATCGACTGCCGCAGAGGAAGAATATTAGACTGTAGTGCCCTCTGTATCGCGGCATAGTTCCAGGCTATTTCCATCGAATACCGCATACGTATGGTGATTGATCCAATCCCCTGTATTGAGGTAACGCGCTTCTGGAACACCTGAAATTTTCGGATCTATCGGTAGATCCAACGCAAGATGTCTGTGACCGAAAAGATAGTAGTCGACAGGAAATTTCGCTTGTTTTTGCACTGCGTACTGAACCAGCCACTCGTTTTCTGCCCCGGTAAACACCAAGTCGTCAGACCCAGAGATCAGTTTATTGCGCAGCGAAAGGTATTGGGCTAGTCGCACGCCTAAGTCAGGATGAAGCCACTTAAAGGCCTTTTGAAACAAGGGAAAGGTAAAGACCTTTTTCATCCGTTTGTACCCGTAGTCCCCGGGCCCTAAACCATCGCCGTGTCCGATTAAAAATGTCTTTGATCCGATCTCAAAATATTGAGGTTGGTTAAAGACCTGAAATCCTATTTCTTCGCTGAGGTAATCGCGTACCCAGAGGTCGTGATTGCCCGTGAAAAAATAAAGGGGGATGCCTCGGTCAGCTATCTGGGCCAATGCCCCTTGAACACGCACAAATCCTTTAGGAATAACACGGTCGTACTCAAACCAAAAGTCAAAAAGATCTCCCAATAAAAACAAAGCGCCGCAATCAGGGGTGATTTTATGCAGCCAGGCAATAAATCGGTGTTCTCTGGCCCGACTCGAAGCGGGATCTGGAGCGCCAAAATGCTGGTCGCTGGCAAAATAGATGCGTTTGTTCGGTGCCAGACTGATTTTGTGCATGGTTTATGGATTGTCGCTGGCGTGCCAGGTGGCGTAGGAAGATTCAGTTTCTTGGAGCTTTAAGCTGTGTAGCTTGATGTGTTCTGGCAGTCTTTTTTTGATGCGCTCCGCAAAGTCAACGACCATATTTTCGCTAGTAGGTTGATAATCAGCTAGAATAATATGGTGTCCTTGTTCAGCCAGACTTTCTGCTAACGCTTTATGGGGCGTGTTTTTGTTAAAAACAGTGGCGTGGTCAAAGGGATCAACGACTTCTTCCTTAACGATTTTTTTCAGGTCCGTGAAGTCGATGACCATCCCAAATTTAGGATGGTTGGGGTCTGTGTTAGGCGTCCCTATGACCGTTACGGACAGTTTATAGCTGTGTCCGTGAACGTTTCGGCATTTGCCGTCATAGCCCCAAAGAGCGTGACCGGTCTCAAAAGTAAAAATCTTGGTGATGCGAATGCTACTCATAATCGATTTTGGCAAAGGTACTTATTTGCTTCGGTATTTTTCCAAAGCGGCTTGGGTTTCCGGGCTGAGGGCCAAGGCAGCAGTGACTTTTGCCCGCTCGAAGAGCAGTTGTTCCCAATGTGCCGTGTCCTCCCAAAGCGCGTTTTTGATGGCTTTAAGCGCACTGGGAGCATGTGCGCTCTGTTCTTTTAGAAACACGTCTATCGCTTTATCCAAATCCTCAGGTTCCCGAGTTGTGCGCTGTGTAAGCGGTCCACAGGCCAATCCGGTAATTTCATGCCAATGCGCTGGCGATAGAGCCAAGGCTGCTAGACCGGACGCCCCAATTTTTCTAGCTACCGCAGGAGCAATCACTGCAGGAGCCAGTCCAATACTCAATTCTGAAAGTTTGATCAAGGTATGCTCGCTGGCAATCACGTAGTCACAGGCCGCTAAAATCCCTACGCCTCCACCTACGGCCTTGCCTTGTATTTTGCCTAATACAGGGTGGTTACATCGAGCCATCGCCAAGATCAATCGCGCAAATCCACCAAAAAATTTTTCGGCGTCTTGAGGATTATTTAACGCCAGGACTTCTTCCAAATGGGCGCCGGCGCAAAAAGTAGTTCCCAAAGAACTCAGCACGGCCCAGCCGATATCGTTTCGTTCAGCCAGAGAATCAAAAGCGGCACACAGTTGATCGAGCATGGAGGACGTACAGGCGTTTCCTGAGGGATGTTCAAACTGAATCCAAGCAGTTTGATGTTCAATAGTTAGTCGCACCGAACCGGAGCTTTGTACAGCTGTCATAGAAGAGCCTTTTCGTAAATTTAGGAGATTTGGGCCAGCGGCAAAAATTTAGCTTTGTATTTCAGCCATAGAGCGGTCGCCCGAATGCCCATCCAAACAATAAATCCGACCCAGATACCGGAGAGCCCCCACTCCATGTATTGAGCGAGTAAGACAAAAGGCACAAATCCGCCAAAAGAGGCGATGAGCAGGATGTTGCGCAGGTACTTCATTTCGCCCAAGCCTTTAAACAAGGCATCCAATACAAAGGCAACGGCGTTGATCGGCATGCCGATGAGCACGATCCAAAACACGCCCCAAAAAGCTTCTAGCACAGGGAGGTCCTCGGAAAACAAATAACCAAGAGGGTAGTAAGCCAGCCAACCAACCAGCATCAACAGGGCGGCCACGCCCCATCCATAATACACACATTTACGGGTGAGTACCCAAAGGGTCTTGTAGTTTTCCTGTCCGAGCAGTTTCCCCCCGAGGATATTGGCTGACGTGCCGTAGCCATCGATCAAGAAGGCGGCAAATAACCACAGATTCAGCGCTATAGTGTGTGCCCCCACAGCGGCAGGACCCAGTCCAGTAGCTTGACGCACTGAAATGATCAGCGTCGTGTTGAGCGCTACCGATCGAACAAACAGGTTTAAGGTCATGGAGATCAATCGCTTCAATTCAGGATGCGGCGGCCCAATCCAGCGTAGTGGAATCGGTGTTTTGGCTCCTAAGAGCACCACGGCGATCAACGCCATGATGACTTGGGTAAACAAACTCGCCCAACCGGCACCATCGAGCCCCATAGCGGGAATCCACTCGCCCCAACCGAAAACAAGAAAATAATCCGCCACTGCGTTGATCACCGCCCCACTTAGGGCAATGGCCATAGGCCAAAGGGTGTTTTGTAACCCCCTAAAGGTGCCAAAAATTGAAAAGGTCAGCAAAGTCAGGGGAACTCCCCAGACCCTGATTTTGAAGTAAGAAACACAGAATCCAATCAAGGAGTCTGTCGCGTTGAGCAGACGAAACACAGGCTCCATAAAGGCGAGTCCCAAGGCGACTAGCACAAAACTAGCTCCTACACTAATGATGATGGCCTGGGCAGGCAGGGTGCGTATTTCTTCCAGTTTGCCTTTGCCCACATACTGAGCCACCAGAGAGGATATCGAGCTTTGGGTTTGTCCAAGTACCCAGGTCAACATGCCCAGAAAGGAACTGACGATACCAGCGGCAGCCAAAGATTCAACAGCATTAACGGGGATGTTTCCCACCATAGCTGTATCCGTCAACGAAATTAGGGGTTCCACGATGCCCGTAGCCATGGCGGGAAAGGCAAGCGGATGAATTCTTTTTAAGGTGGCGGTATCAAGGCGCATGTAGCGTGCTTCAGGTTATTGGATCAGCCGTAAAAATCGTCCTTATTCCTTAAAAAATAGCGAGAATAACCAAAAAAAGTATTTTCTTTGTAGCCGCTTTGGGGGATTAGCTCAGCTGGCTAGAGCGCTTGCATGGCATGCAAGAGGTCATCGGTTCGACTCCGATATTCTCCACAAAAAACCCGAACATTTGTTCGGGTTTTTTTATGGTGTAAAATCACGAGCTATTGATCCTCTATCTCTTTTTGAACAAAAGGCTGTTCCGGATCTAACAACTCGAGTACCAAGCTTGAAAGTTGTTTTTTAAAGGCATCAAGCAAAGGATCATCCAACAGTGTTTGAGGAGGCTTCTGACTTTTATCCACAAACCCCATCACCCCATCTTTGCAGTTTTTAAAGCTAAAAATACCCCCGGTGATTGGCCCTTGAAGCGACGGATGGTTTTGGGTGAGCAAACCGTAGAACAGTAGCTGAAAGGCTTTTTCTTTTCCCGAACCCGACAACAACTGATCCCAAGAATTCAAGGTAACCTCACTAGGGATAACCCGACCAGTTTTGTAGTCAATGATGCGCAGCACACCATTAAGTCGATCAATCCGATCTATTTTTCCGTAGAGCGCTAATGGGAAATCTATCCCAGGTAGGCTCAGTGACTGGGTATAGGTTTCTTCTAGCGATACAATTTCCAATGACCCTTGCTGGGCAAGCTCAAGATCATAATCAACCAGATTTTCAACGGATTTGATCAACACAGAGAGGGCAAGGGCATTGCGTCCCGTAGTTTTTTCCGGGTCTTCTTGTTTTTCTTTAAACTGAGCGCGCACCACAGGTGCTATCTTTTGCTTGACCTCAGTCAAAGCCTCAGGACTACAGACTTTACCCACTAAAGGGGTATATAATTCATAGAGGCTGTCATGGACGATATTGCCAAATACTCGGTGGCTGATTTGCCCATCAAAGGGATTAGGCTCCTCAATTTTTAAGACGTATTTCCGATAAAAATCCAAAGGGTTCCGCAAGTAAGCCATCAAAGCAGAAGCGGAGATTTTAGCGGATAAGTGTTCCTTGATCACCGAGATCACCTCTGGAGTTTTTTGGACAGTCAAGGGGTTGTTTGGATGAAAATCGCTGTTGGGAGATACGGGAAGTTCCACACATTTTTTCCGAGTGAGTTCATCAGCGAGTAATTGGTGAATCCAACGACTCTTCTCTCCACCGGCCAATACATCTGGCGCTGTGTTGTAGGTGAGGTAAACTTTTTTGGCCCGTTGTAGCAGTCTGTAAAAGTGATAGGTATACACCGCGTCTTTTTCCTTAAAAGTCGGGAGGCCAAAAGCTTTTTTTAACGCATACGGCAGGTGAGAATTCGTTGTGCGACCGGCTGGCAAAAGGCCTTCGTTCACATGGGTAATGACGACTTGCTCAAAGTCTAAATTTCTGCTCTCCAACATACCCATTACCTGGAGCCCCACTAAGGCATCTCCTTGAAAATTGAGTTGTCTTTGGGCCAGCAATTGATCAAAGAGGTACTGTAGAGACTTGGGTTGGTCGACAAAGGAATATTGGCCCGCGATATGGCTTAGTTCTTGCCATACCTCGTGCACGTGCCATAGAACAGATCCAGCTGTTGGATCATCGGCTAGTGAATCGTGTTCCATCAATCGTTCAGTAAATCTTTGCTGTCGAGCGATAAATTCGAGCGGGGCTTGACTCCACCCCTCAAAATATTTTTGCCAAAGACTACTCGCTTCAGGAATAGCGCGCATCAACGCGTCTAAAGTCCAATAAGTTTTTGTTTGGTGGATGATACGCTCCCGGAATAACGCCAAGAAACCTGGGAGCTGAGCCTCCCAAAAGGGAGTCAATAAGGGATGGGTAACCAGGGCTACTAGATCAGGCTTGTGAATCGGAGTGTCATCACTTCTGGAACCCAGCGTCCAAACCAGTCGCCACAGAGATGCCATCAAGCTGGAGGGAACTGGAAAACCCATCGTAATGTTGGCGGACGCCTCTTCAGGAAGTGCGTGAATTAAGGGGTTTAAAGCTGTTTCATCGCCCAGGATTACCACTGTTTTGTTGCGCTCATCCTCGGATAGGGCGCGTAATAATTGACCGCAATACTGCATTTGGGCAACAGTTTTGGGAATACCGATCAGCTGAATCTTTTGGGAGGTTTGTCCATAGGATTCAGGGCCTAAAAAAGGGTGATTTTGGTAGTACGGCCATTGTTTGTATTGGCGCATAAAGTGACCGGCGTCATGTACAGGATCATTGAGGTAGTGCAGATCGATATCCCAATAAGCGGTAGCCCTGCCTGACTCCAGCATTTTTTGGAAAATAACCTCTTCCGCCTTGTTGAGTGCGTTAAATCCAATAAACACCCATTTTTTATCGGAATGATCTTTAAGGTACTCATCGATTTTTTCACTCGCCCTTCGGTATAAGAGCCCTTGGTGTGCCCATCCTTTGGCAGAAATCCGCTCCTCAAACGCTTGGTAAAGCGGGTAAAGTATTTGCCAAAAAGCCATGTAGTTACCCACCATGGGCGTGGTGTGTTCTTCCTGCGACCAATGATTGAGTTCTTGCAGGTAATTCAGGTCACTCATCAAGGTTTTTGCAGGAATGAGGTAGCGATCTATTTCCTCAAAATCACCCAATAAGGTTGGACCCCAGCCCAAAAAAACCTGAAAAGAGTCCTGATTTTCCAGAAGCAAAGAGCGATATGCCTCGTAAAGCTCCAGTAGGAGCACCGTATTTCCAGGATGGTGTTTTTGAGCGAGTTCGGCCACAAACGGTTCAATACTCCAAATTTCAGGCGCGAGTAAGGGCGTGTTGACTCGGCCCAACAACTGTTCCCCAAGGGCCCAGCCCGCACGTTTACTGGGAAGTACAAACACATAATCAGACAACCCCCGACCAAGGGGCGCGTAACGATCGGCTATATCACTTAAAAAGGACCTCAAGAAGAAGTTAAATGATGTTCAAGGATTGCCCGACAATTTTAAATGCTTCAAGAGCGCGATCTAACTCCTCACGGCTCAAGGCCGCAGATAGTTGAACCCGGATTCTGGCCTTTCCTTTAGGCACTACAGGATAGAAAAACCCGATGACGTATACGCCGTGTTCCATCAAACGAGTCGCCATTTCTTGGGCCAGAGTTGCTTCGTACAGCATAATCGGAATAATGGCGGCCTCACCCTCAATAATATCAAACCCCAATGCCTTAATACCCGCTCTGAAATAGGCAGTGTTGTCCATTAATCGGTCTCTGTAGGAGGTGTCTTTATCGATCAGCTCAAATACTTTAATCGATGCACCGACAATCGATGGGGCCAATGAGTTTGAGAACAAATAAGGTCTCGAGCGTTGACGGAGCATTTCAATAATAGGTTTGCTGGCCGTGGTGTATCCACCCATCGCACCACCTAAGGCTTTGCCCAGTGTCCCCGTAATGATGTCGACTCTGCCTAAGACCCCTTTGGCCTCTAGGGATCCACGTCCCCGGGCACCCAGGAATCCTGCGGCATGGCATTCATCGACCATGACTAGGGCATCGTATTGATCGGCTAAATCGCATATGCCATCCAAAGGAGCCACTAATCCATCCATAGAAAACACCCCATCAGTGACTATAAGTATGTTTTTTGCACCTTGAGCTCTGGCTTCTTTTAGTTGAGTTTCTAGGTCGGCTAAATCTCCATTGGCATAGCGATAACGCTGCGCTTTACACAGTCTGATACCATCGATGATTGATGCGTGGTTTAGCGCATCGGAGATAATGGCGTCTTCTGCGCCCAAGAGAGGTTCAAAAACACCTCCATTGGCATCAAAAGCAGCTGCGTAAAGAATGGTGTCTTCGGTGCCGTAGAAATCGGCGATTTTTTGCTCTAAAGATTTGTGTAAGTCTTGAGTGCCACAAATAAAACGCACCGAAGACATCCCAAACCCATGAGTGTCCAAGGCGTCTTTGGCTGCTTGGATCACCTCGGGATGTGAGGAAAGCCCCAAATAGTTGTTGGCACAGAGATTAATCAAGTGTTGACCGGTGTTGAGGTCAACGACAGATCCCTGTGGGCCCGTAATAATTCGTTCTTTTTTAAATAAACCTTCCGCGGCAATAGCGTCGAGCTCTTGTTGCATTTTTTGGTTAAATGTCGTGTTCATCAATAAGGGTGTTTTGGACCGCAACTACGTTTATAGATCCGGATTGAACATAAATAATGAGCGCTTCTTCTAAAGTGTACCCCATATGGCTGAGCGCTTGCGCATATTGAGCTACTTGTTGTTCGTGTTCTTTTTTGGGCGCACCTGTTTTATAATCTAGCACCCAAACCCGATGATCTGATCCAAAGACCAACCGATCGGGGCGAAGGACTTCTTTCCTTGGACTATGTGATACCTCAGGAGTGGTATGGGGAAGCCACAGGGTACATTCATTTTTGGCAGTTACCCCAGGGCCATAAAGGTGTTTGAGCTTTGGGTGGGTTAAAACTAGCCGCGCCATCTCGGATAAAACGGCTATTTCAGCAGGTTTTTGTTGAAGCACCCATTGGGTTTCCACCGCTTTAAGGTCGAATTTTCGGTCGTAATCCTGCATGAACTCGTGAAAGAACTTACCCAGCTCTTGGGCTTTCTGTTGTCCGTTATCTTGACTCCATTTGGGATGGGGCACATAGGCCTGGGTTGATTTTGGCGACCTAGGAGAGTATCCTACAGATGTAATTTTTTCAGTGACCACTAAACCAGACGTTTCTTTGGGGACATATCGCCCGATTAAATGATCGTGCGTCGCTTCCTGCCACCTGTTTTTGTGTTGCAAATATTTGATGATTAGCCCAGCAATTTTTTGTGCTGAGGGGGCTCCTTTTTGGCTAATCGCTTTTTCGGCGATGAGGTAAAGACCTTGAATGGGTCGGGTCATAGCCACGTATAAGGTGTTAAATGCGTCCAGCTCTTTTTGTGCATTGTCCAATGCCCATACCTCGGAAATAGTCTCCTCTGCCTCGGCTAGATATTTGTTTTTGGAGATGAGCAGTTGCTCAATCCCTAAGTGCTGATTGGGATCTACAGGAATCCAAAGCTTGGCCTCTTGATCTTTAACCAAAGGGTCATTCACGAAATTATAGATGACTATGGGAAATTCAAGTCCTTTGGCCTTGTGAATCGTCATTACTTGGATCGCATTGGCGTTTTCAGGTGCTTGAATGCTTAAACGATCTTTTTTAATGTCCCAATCCAAAAGAAATTGAGCGTGGTTGTTGCCGTTGGATTGTGTCCATTCATGCACATAATCCATAAAGAAAATCAAGTAAGCTGGTTGGTGGTCCCCTAATCCAAAACGTTCAATAGCGAAGTGCATTCCATCAAAAAGAGAACGAGATAAAAAAGCGGAAACAGACCAATTCCATTGCTCTTTAAGTACTTTGTGCGGGTGTTTTGTTGCCGTACTTAAAAATTCGTGAGGCGTTTCAGTTCTTTTAAGCGCTAGATGCGCGGCCAACTCAAAAGCCAGTAGTTGATTGTCTGGGGTTAAGCTCCACCGCAATAAATCAATTAAAAAACGCACATCCGGATGCTGACCCACTAAAAGTGATTCAGCAGAAACCACAGGCATCCCCAGTTCGTTGAGTAATTTCGCTGAAGCTACAGCTTGTTTGTTATTGCGCGTCAATACACAGATATCCCCATAGGAGTATCCCAACGATAAAGCGTGCTTGATACAGTCAAGACCTTCATCCAGAAAAGCTTGTTGGGTGCCATCAGTCTCTTGGGAGTCAATAAATCTAAATGAAACCCAACCTTCTTTTGGGTTGTGGATTTTTTGAACCACATCGTTTTCATATAAAGCCCGATACGGCTCATAGCTTAAATACTGGCTCAGGAAAGGGAACAATTCATTGTTGACGCCAACAATAGTTCCACTGCTCCGATAATTCGTGTTCAGGGACTTAATCGCTGGTTTAGCCAAAAAGGGGGTTGCTTTTTGACTGGTTAGGTCAATAAGCTGATTCACATCACCGCCCCGCCAACGATATATAGATTGTTTTGGATCTCCGACCAGCAGTAAGCTTCCGGCTTCGTCGCTCCATCCCTCTTTTTGAAGGGTATGGTCGATTAATGGCACTAGATTCTCCCATTGAAGCACTGAGGTGTCTTGAAACTCGTCGATGAAAAAATGGCTGTATCGATCTCCCAACCTTTCGTAGATAAATGGGGCAGGTTGATCCTTGATTTCTTGGGCAATTAACTGGTTAAATTGACCGATGGGCAACCATTGCCTTTCGACACATAACTGGTGGATGGCCCCGGAAATAGTTCTGATTACGGACAGCGGCAACAGATTTTTGTACTTGTTTTTTGCGAGTTCAATATCGAGGCGCGTTTGGACTAATTCTTGAACAGCTTCAGTCAGCTCAATCTTCCATGCGTTGATCAGTTCCTTTTGGCTTGACGCTGTTTTTTTGTTGTAGGGGTCCGTTTCTCCAAAATTTTCCAACCACTGAGCATCTTTAATTTTTTCCATCCCGTCTCTGGAAATTTCTTCTAGCCATTTAGGCAATGAAGAACGGGTAAAAGAGGTGTGCTCGATTCCTTTTTGGTCCATCTGAGCCAATAAAGATTTTGCTTTTTGGGCGCGAGTTTCTGAGTGTTTAATCCAATCGCTCTTCAGCTGTTTTTTTAATCCTTTAAGGGCTTTTGGGTCTGCACTCTGGGCGGCATCCATTCCAGAACCATGCAGTTCTTCAAACAGCATCATGCCCACTTTTTTCAAATTTTGACTGGGATCCCAACTGGTATTGCCATCCATTTTCTCCAGGGCATAGGCGACTAAAATTTCTGTGAGTTCAGGATCGATACCGATCTGATCCATGAGCAGTTCTACCCCTTGTGTCACCAGCTCACCCGTGTCCAAGATCACCTCAAAATCAGGAGGTAACTTTAGGTCTTTTCCGAAAGTTCTCAGGATACGGTGGTTGAATTTGTCAATGGTCGATATGTCAAAAAAGGCAAAATGATGCAAAAGCTCTTTCCCTCTCTTTCTGGCCCTAGCCCTGAGCAAGGCAGGATCGATATCCAGAGTTTTCTGTACCGCATCAAAAAGATCTGTGGAACCTTTGGGTTGATGACCAAAATCGTACAGGGCCTGTAGGATCCGCTTTTTCATCTCCCCCACCGCTTTATTGGTAAAGGTCAAGGCCAATATATTTTTAAAGGCCAATGGACGCTCATCTTCCAAAATAAGCGCTAAGTAGGATTGGGCCAAGGCAAATGTTTTGCCTGACCCAGCTGATGCACTATAAATTTGGTAGGGAGCCATCATATACCCATGCAAATTAATCAATCCAACCCATAACCTGAAGGTCATTTGGTCAAAACAGAGGGGTATTTCTTAACATTTTCATAGGGTAGGCCCCTTAAAAAATCCGTAAATTTGTACTTGAACCCAAAAATGAAAAATTATGGCTTTTGAACTACCCGCACTGGCTTATGCATATGACGCATTGGCCCCACATATGGACGCCCGCACTATGGAAATCCACCATACCAAACACCACCAAGCCTACACCACCAATTTGAATGCCGCCATCCAAGGCACTGCTTTGGAGGGACAATCTATCGAAGAAATTTTAGGAGGTTTAGATTTAAATAACGCACCTGTGCGCAACAATGGAGGTGGTTTTTACAACCATAATTTGTTTTGGTCTTGTATGAGCCCTCAGGGAGGTGGTCTGCCGACTGGCGCACTAGCCCAGGCAATCGACGCTTCATTTGGCTCGTTTGACGCATTTAAAGACGCTTTTTCCAAAGCCGCCGCTACCCGATTTGGTTCTGGATGGGCTTGGCTTTGTGTTCAGCCAGATGGCAGTTTAGAGGTCTGCTCTACCGCTAATCAGGACAATCCTTTGATGCCGGGAATCGGATGTGGAGGTTTCCCTATTCTAGGTTTAGATGTTTGGGAACACGCCTATTACCTAAATTACCAAAACAGACGTCCAGATTACATCAGTGCCTTTTTTGAAGTAATCGATTGGAACTATGTAGCTGAGCGTTTAGCAACTAGAAAGTAAAATAATATGCTTAATAAAAGCCCCCTGCAGCATCTGCTGCAGGGGGCTTTTTACATAGAAAAAGCCGGCTTGCGCCGGCTTTTTCATCCCAAATCTTACCATAAACTTAACCTACTTATGCTATGGTGATACAAATGTAGTGATATGTGTATAATCCACAAGGGGAATTAACTGAGTTTTCACATTGTTTTTTAGTGAGTTATTCACAAGATATGAGCAGTGACCTTTTTATTTAAAAAGGCGGGCCACAGGCCCGCCTTTTCCCCAATCTAGCCACCAGCTACCTACAAGCGCGTGGTTATTCAGCTAAATTAGTGAGCGATTATTCGATTGTTGAGACGATTTGACTTACGGCATAAAAACCAGGTTCATCAGATTAAATCTCCGATCAACGAGGGGTTTTTACCCCTAGGACGCGGAGTACTAGTAAGCGCGTTCGTTTTTGCCCTCATAAAAGTTGATGAATGCGCGATTCACCACCCTCATTCCACCAGGTGTTGGGTATTGGCCTGTAAAATACCAGTCACCTTGGTGCATAGGGATTGCTAAATGAAGATTTTCAATGGTTTGAAAAACAATTTCAACCTCAGCGCGTACTTCTTGAGGAGTCAACAATTCTCCGATTTTACAGGATATTTCTTCCACGGTAAACGGTTCGTAAAATGCGGTAACGTGATTGATTGTCTCTTGATCAGGAAGTTCCGCTTGCGCGACACATCGGTGGTAAATATCTTCGACCAGACTCATAGTTCCCCGTTCTTGATGAAGGGCTAGGGCTGCTTTAAAGGCAATAAAATCCTCCAGTTTGGCCATATCAATGCCGTAACAATCCGGGTAGCGTATTTGAGGGGCAGAGGAAACGACTATGATCTTTTTTGGATTAAGGCGATCAAGAATCTTTAAAATGCTCTTTTTTAATGTAGTGCCGCGCACGATACTGTCGTCGATAATCACTAGATTATCAGTTGGGCGCACAGAACCGTAAGTGATGTCGTATACGTGGGCCACCAAATCGTCTCGACCACTGTCTTGGGTGATAAAGGTGCGCAGTTTGGCATCTTTGATCGCTACTTTTTCAATGCGTGGTCTGATGTCGAGAATCTCGTGGAGTTCTTCCGGGGAAAGCGGACCTTTAGCCCCCAAAATCTGCTCTTCTTTCTTTTTGTTTAGGTAGCGCTGTGCTGCACGCACCAAACCGAAGAAGGAAGTTTCAGCGGTGTTGGGGATATAGGAAAAGACCGTGTTTTTTAAGTCGTGGTCAATGGAATCTAAGATTTGAGGAAACAAGTATTTGCCCAGGGCTTTTCGCTCTTGATAGATTTCTAGGTCAGAGCCTCTGGAAAAATAAATGCGTTCAAAGGAACAAGATTTCCGAGCTCTTGGTTCCAGTATTTCTGGCATGGATACAGACCCACTCTTTTTTACGATCAGCGCATGGCCTGGATCGATTTCATGTACCTCGGTGAAAGGAACATTAAATACGGTCTGAATCACCGCTCTTTCTGAAGCCACCACGACCACCTCTTCATCGTGGTAGTAGAATGCAGGACGGATTCCTGAAGGATCTCTGAGTACAAAAGCATCTCCGTGACCAATCATACCCGCCATCGCATATCCTCCGTCCCAGTTTTTTGCTGCCTTTCGGAGTATTTTGGCCACATTTAATCGATCAGCAATCAACGGGGTGGCTTCTTTTTTGGTCACTCCTTCTTGCTTGATTTTTTTGTACAGTTTAGCCACCGCATCGTCCAAGAAGTGGCCGATTTTCTCCATGACTGTTATGGTGTCAGACTGTTCTTTTGGGTGCTGACCCAGGTCGACTAAGTTGTTAAACAACTCGCGAACATTGGTCATATTAAAGTTACCAGCTACGATCAAGTTGCGGTGCATCCAGTTGTTTTGTCTCAAGAAAGGATGGACGCTTTCGATGCTGTTTTTGCCGAAGGTTCCGTAGCGAACGTGTCCCAAAAGCACTTCGCCAATGTACGGGATTTCTGCTTTTTGGCGCGCTACATCTTGAAGTAGACTTGGATCTTGGACCAAAGCGGTATTGATGCGCTCATTGATCTGATCAAAAATATCCATGATCGGTTGAGCTTTGGCTGAGCGAACACGACTCATAAAACGCGACCCTGGAGGCATATCGAGCTTGATACTGGCAAACCCGGCGCCATCTTGGCCCCGGTTGTGCTGCTTTTCCATCATCAGGTACATTTTATTGACCCCGTAAAAGGCCGTACCGTATTTTTTTTGGTAGTAGTCAAGCGGCTTTAATAGCCGAATCAAGGCAATTCCGCACTCGTGTTTGATGGCGTCACTCATGGGGCAAATATAGGGATAAGATCGTTAAGCCCCTTGTAGGGAAATATCGAATTGAGTCAGATTTTTGAATTGTTCTAAACGCTGAATTCTCTCCTGTTCATCGAGCTGTTCCAGACGCAATGTGCCGAATTTTTCTACGCAGAAGGAAGCGAGGTTTGACCCTTGAATAATGGCGGTTTTTAGGTGCTCAAAAGAGTAGCCCCCTGAGGCACTGATAAATCCAGCCAGTCCTCCGGCAAAGGTGTCTCCAGCACCAGTTGGATCAAAAACTTCTTCCAAAGGAAGGGCGGGCGCAAAGAAGACTTGTTGGTTGTGAAATAACAAAGCGCCGTGCTCCCCTTTTTTGATAACCACGTATTTGGGTCCCATTTGATGAATCGCTGCCGCTGCTTTCACCAAAGAATATTGCCCGCTTAGTTGGCGTGCTTCTTCGTCGTTGATGGTGATGACATCTACCATAGAGATCACCTCGACTAGGGTATCCCAGGTATGGTCCATCCAGAAGTTCATGGTGTCCAGGATAATCATTTTTGGTCTATTGGCCATTTGATGGATCACATCAATCTGCACTTGTGGGTGTAGGTTGCCCAGCATAAGCACTTCGGCTGATTTAAAGTGTTCTGGAACAACCGGCTTGAAATCAGCCAAAACATTGAGTTCAGTCACTAAGGTGTCGCGTACATTTAGATCGTTGTGGTAGCGTCCAGACCAAAAAAAGGTCTTTCCACCGGGAACGATTTCTATGCCGCTGAGGTCAATGCCGTGTCCGGCGAGCATGTCGAGGTCTTCTTGTGGAAAGTCTTCGCCCACCACAGACACAATGCCTACCTCAGTGTTAAATCGCGATGCGGAAAGGCCGATGTAGGTAGCGGCACCTCCTAAAATTTTGTCGGTTTGACCAAATGGGGTTTCAATGGCATCAAAGGCAACGGTGCCAACAACAAGTAATTGGGACATGGGATTGATTTAGATTTGGCCCCAAAGATAATACAAATACTCAGGACGGCATGCCTTTGTCCTGTGGCAGATTGGGCTGGTGAGAAGCCGCAACGGCTAGGGCGTCACACCGTTCGTTTTGTGGGTGCTGGTTGTGTCCTTTGATCCACTGGAATTTGACTCTAAATGGGGCAGCGGCTTGAAGATAAGCCTTCCATAGATCAGGGTTTTTCTTGTCTTTAAACCCGGTGTTTACCCATTTGTCCAGCCACTTTTTTTCTACTGCATCTACGACGTATTTGGAGTCGGTATATATAAGGACATCGATGCCTGGAGTTTTTAGTTTTCCCAGTGCTTCAATCACCGCCCTGAGCTCCATTCGGTTGTTGGTGGTGTATCGGTATCCACCAAAAAACTCTTTTCGGTAGGTACTACCTACTTTTTCTAAAACAATGCCATAACCCCCTGGACCCGGATTACCCCGAGCAGCGCCATCGGTGTATATGTGCACCGAGGGGTTAAAGGCCGAGGAGGCGTTCGATGGCTTTTGGGTAGTGGACATATTCGAGTTGGTGTACTTTTTTGGCGATATCTTCTGGCTGGTCTTCAGGGCTCAAATCTACACGGTGCTGTTCGATCAAGGCTCCATTGTCGTACAACTCATCTACCCAGTGGATACTGATACCTGTCTGAAGCGCGCCACTTTTTTTGACCGCCTCATGTACCTTCATGCCATACATGCCGTGACCGCCATAGTCAGGTAAAAGTGCCGGATGTATATTCACTAGGGCATTTGGGTAGGCACTGACTACCTCTTCAGGAATCATTTTCAGCCATCCCGCTAGAACGATAAAGTCCACATCAAGCCCTTGAAGTAAGCTGAGCAGCCATCCTTTTTGACCCAATCCTTCCGCCGAAGCGTAGACCAAAGGCAGGCTGAGTGCTTTGCATCGATCAATGACCCCTGCGCGAAGGTTATTGGTCAAGACCAAAGCTATTTCAACCCCGGTATGATCCCTGAAATATTCAGCGATGTTTTGTACGTTAGACCCTGATCCTGAGGCCAAAAGAGCGATTTTACGCATGGAAAGCCTTGTTTTTACAGACAAAGTCTAAAATTACAACAGTTTTTGAACACCAGGTCGCTTGTTTCTATCAAATTTTTTTACTTTTGCCCTCATATAAATATAAAAATCCACTTATTATGTCAGACATTGCATCAAGAGTAAAGGCGATTATCGTAGATAAACTAGGCGTAGACGAAAACGAGGTTGTCGCAGAAGCAAGCTTCACTAACGACCTAGGAGCCGATTCATTGGACACTGTTGAGTTGATCATGGAATTCGAAAAAGAATTTGACATCCAAATCCCTGACGATCAAGCTGAAAACATCGCTACTGTAGGTCAAGCGATCAGCTATATCGAGCAAGCTAAGTAAGCATTCCCCGTCGGGGACCTCAAAAGCATACAATTATCCATGTAGTCTTCGCTGCATGGATAATTTTTTTTAATTTCCCCCCATCTATAATTCGTGCAAATACTATGGTATTAAAGAGAGTAGTGGTGACAGGATTAGGAGCGTTGACTCCTATTGGAAACAACCTAGAAGCATATTGGCAAGGATTGATTTCCGGAAAGAGTGGCGCAGCACCCATCACCCATTTTGATGCATCTAAGTTCAAAACACAGTTTGCCTGTGAGTTGAAAGACTTTGATCCTTTAGCGTTTTTTGACCGCAAAGAAGCCCGCAAATTAGATCGATTCACCCAGTATGCCATGGTAGCCGCCGATGAAGCGATTGCTGACGCTGGGTTTGATATGGAAAAATTGGATAAATACGGCGTCGGAGTGATCTGGGGCGCAGGTATCGGGGGACTAGAAACCTTCCAAAACGAGTGTTTGGAATTTGCCGCTGGAGACGGAACTCCTAGATTCAATCCGTTTTTTATTCCTAAAATGATCGCGGATATCGCCCCAGGGAATATTTCGATCAAACACGGATTTATGGGGCCCAATTACACCACCGTTTCTGCCTGTGCTTCGTCAGCCAATGCGTTGATTGACGCCCTGAATTACATCCGATTGGGTTACTGCAACGTAGTAGTCACTGGAGGTAGCGAGGCAGCTATTGCTATTGCTGGTGTCGGTGGGTTTAACGCCATGCAGGCGCTCTCCACGCGCAACGAGGACCCAGCAACAGCCTCTCGTCCTTTTGACGCTACCCGCGATGGTTTTGTGTTGGGGGAAGGAGCCGGAGCGCTTATCCTCGAAGAGTACGAACACGCCAAAGCTCGCGGTGCTAAAATTTACGCGGAAGTGGCTGGTGGAGGATTGTCTAGCGATGCGTACCACATTACCGCTCCTCATCCAGAAGGACTAGGCGTGATTCGGGTTATGGAAAATTGCTTAAAAGATGCGGGCATGCAACCACATGAAGTGGACGCGATCAACACTCATGGCACTTCGACTCCCTTAGGTGATGTAGCTGAGCTTAAAGCAATCAGCAAAGTATTTGGAGATCATGCGCCTAAGATCAACATCAATTCAACCAAGTCGATGACGGGGCATTTGTTGGGAGCCGCTGGGGCTATTGAAGCCATTTCTTCCATTTTGTCCATGAAATACGGTATCGTACCACCCACAATCAACCACGTCAATCAGGACGAAAACATCAATCCTGAACTCAACTTAACGCTAAACAAAGCACAAAAAAGAGAAGTGCGTGTGGCGATGAGCAATACATTTGGTTTTGGCGGGCATAACGCCTGTGTGTTGTTTAAAACCCTAGAAGACTAAGTTTGATGAAACTGCGTTGGCCCAGGGCAACCAAGCAAAGCGCAGCTGATAAAGAGTTGGCGCAAGCACTTAAGCCTATTTTGGGATTTACCCCCCAACAACTAGAGCTTTACCGCAAAGCATTTACCCACAGTTCCGCACAAAAAAAAGACGCTCATGGCCACCCATTTAGCTATGAGCGTCTTGAATTTTTAGGAGATTCCATTTTGGGAACCATCATTGCCAAGTATCTCTACGATAGCGTGCCTGGGGGTGATGAAGGGTATCTAACCAAGATGAGGTCCAAGATTGTTTCTAGGGAACACCTCAATGAATTGGGTAAGGAGTTAAAAATCATACAGTTTGTGGACAGCAAAGTCCAGGAACAGCATTTCGGAGACAATATTTTCGGTAATTTATTCGAAGCGTTGGTGGGCGCTGTTTATCTGGACCAAGGATACGGTACCTGTTCTCAATTTATCTACAGGAAAATAATTGAGCCACATGTTGATCTCGACCAACTTGAAGGCAAGGTGGCCAGCTATAAGAGTTTGATGATTGAATGGTTTCAAAAGGAAAAAAAACGATTTGACTATCAAATATCGGTGGATTCCGGCAATGATGCACAGAAGCACTTTTGTGTCAAATTGGTTGTCGATGGCGTGGTGACCGGAAAAGGAAGGGCAACATCCAAGAAAAAGGCAGAGGAAATTGCCTCCAAACGCGCCTATTTTTCACTTCAAGATAAAATCCAACGAAAAGCCCACTCAAGTGTGATAAACACAACAAAACCAAGATAGTTGTTGTGCAGAATATGTGGATTTGCCCGGGTTTGCTCAGCAATAATTATATATTTGTATCGATTTTGGCCTTATGAGTGCAGTACACAAATTGTCGATTGATTATTACGACGAGCCTTGTCTGCTCATAGCCATTCACACCCCTTTAGAAGACTACACATTGGCCTACCAAATCAACAAATCTCTAAATACACGCCTAGCGCGACTAGATCAAGATGTTGAATTTGGCCGAGATGCTCGGTTTTCTGTTTTTGGCTGGGAAGATTTAAGCGCCGACGTTTATTGGCAATTAATTGCCAATCAAACCGAAGTGTTCTCTCCAGAAAAGTATGGAGATTTGTTTCAATACACCCCAGTGGCTACCAGGGCTTGCTTGGTTCCAGAATTAAAAGAAGTTGATTATTTTATCAAAGTAGATGAAGCAGATCAAGCTTTGGAGGAACAACTCTTGGAGACACTGCTTCAAATCCCCTCAGTCGTCACTGCATTTGCCGTTGATTATGATCGTTTAAAATCAAAAAACAATTTAATTTTTTAATATGTCACTCACCAAAAAGACCAAAATCGTCGCTACACTAGGTCCAGCGACCGAAAATCCTGAAGTACTCAAATCAATGATGCTAGCAGGGGTAGACGTTTTTAGGGTCAATTTTTCTCACGCTGATTACGCCGACGTGAAAGCGCGCATAGACATGATTCGCGCTTTGAATGAGGAACTCGGATTACACGTGTCTATTCTCGCAGACCTTCAAGGTCCTAAATTGCGCGTAGGTGTGATGGAGGAGGGCAGCGTGGTTGCTCCAGGTGATGAGGTAACCTTTATGACTGGATCCCCTTTTGTGGGAGACAAGACCAAGGCATACATGACGTATACACAGTTCCCCCAAGATGTAAAACCCGGAGAGAAAGTGTTGGTCGATGACGGAAAACTCATGTTTGAAGTGGTGAGCTCCAACGGGGTAGACAGCGTTTTGACCAAGGTGGTTCAAGGAGGTCCATTTAAATCTAAAAAAGGGGTGAACCTGCCCAATACCAATGTATCCTTACCAGCCCTTACGGAGAAAGACATTGAAGATGCGGTATTTGCCATCGAACAGCAGGTGGATTGGATTGCATTATCTTTTGTGCGCCACAGCCAGGACATCATGGATTTGCAAAACTTGATCAAGGAGCATTCTGCCTACAAGATTCCGATCGTGGCTAAAATTGAAAAACCAGAGGCTATTGAAAATATCGACCAAATCATCGCTTACTGCGACGGTTTAATGGTGGCTCGTGGTGACCTCGGTGTGGAAATTCCCGCTCATGAGGTTCCGTTAATTCAAAAGCAATTGGTGCGCAAGTGCAAACAAGCGCGTATCCCTGTAATCATCGCTACCCAGATGATGGAAACCATGATTGACAGCCTGACACCTACCCGAGCAGAGGTGAATGATGTGGCCAACTCAGTGATGGATGGTGCTGATGCAGTGATGCTCTCTGGGGAAACCTCCGTGGGTAAATATCCGGTTCAAGTAATCGAGACCATGAGTAGAATTCTCAGAAGTGTTGAAGACGCAGACTCTATTCAGGTGCCTGCTGAAGCGCCGTCGGTAAAAACCAAACGATTTGTCACCAAATCGGTTTGTTACCACGCCGTAGTCATGGCTAAAGATATTGAGGCCAAGTCTTTGCAGTTGTTGACCAACAGTGGGTTTACCGCCTACCAAGTATCCGCATGCAGGCCTTCTTGCCACATTTTGGTGTTTACTTCCAACAAACGCATCTTATCTCAACTGAATTTGCTTTGGGGGGTAAAGGCATTCTTCTACGATAAACGCGAGTCAACTGACCAAACTATCGCTGACCTCAACCAGATTGGTAAAGATCAAGGAATACTAAATTCCGGGGACTATACCATTACCTTGACTTCTATGCCGCTTAAGGAAAAAGGCATGGTCAACTCTTTAAAAGTGACTGAAATCATTTAGCCTCAGGCTATGGTAGAAATTGAGCGTAAGTTTTTGGTTCAGTCACAGGAGTTTATTCATCTGGCGACCCACCATGAGTTTATCGCTCAAGGTTTTTTGTCTGTTGATCCTGCGCGCGTCGTGCGCGTGCGCGTGCTGAATACAGGAGGCAAATTAACCGTTAAAGGGCAATCCAGCTCAGATGGGACGAGCCGTTTTGAATGGGAGCAGTCTCTGTCTAGCGAAGAAGCTCAGGCTCTTTTTAGTTTGTGTCTGCCCGGTCGCATTGAGAAAACTCGGTACTTCGTGCCCGCTGGCACACATACTTTTGAGGTGGATGTCTTTTCCGGTGAAAATCTAGGTCTAGTAATCGCTGAAATAGAACTGAGTAGAGCCGATGAAACCTTTGATCACCCTGAGTGGTTGGGATCAGAAGTGACTGGAGACCCTAGATACTACAACGCCAATTTGACCAAGTTCCCCTTCAATCAATGGGGAAGCTCCACCCATTAGAATCTCGGTTGGAATTGTTCCAAGAAGCGAAGATCGTTTTCGCTCAACAACCTGATGTCGGAAATCTGATGCAACAGTAGGGCGATTCGGTCTATACCCATACCAAAGGCAAATCCAGAATATTCCTCAGGATCAATGCCGCAATTTTTTAAGACCTCAGGATCGACCATACCACACCCCATAATCTCCAACCAACCTGTTCCTTTGGTCATTTTATAGTCGGTCTCTGTTTCCAATCCCCAATAAACATCTACTTCAGCACTGGGTTCAGTAAATGGAAAGTAGGAAGGCCTCATTCTAATTTTAGAAGTGCCGAACAAGGCGTTGGTAAAGTAGGCCAGTGTTTGTTTTAAGTCAGCGAACGATACATTTTTATCGATGTACAGTCCCTCGATTTGGTGAAAAAAGCAGTGGGACCGAGCGGAAATCGCCTCGTTTCTGTACACCCTTCCCGGTGATATTGTTCGAATAGGCGGTTGGTGGGTTTCCATATAGCGCACCTGAACGGACGAGGTATGGGTGCGCAACATCCAATCTGGGTCTGTTTGCAAGAAAAAGGTGTCTTGCATATCTCTAGCCGGGTGGTATTCAGGAAGATTTAGCGCCGTGAAATTGTGCCAATCATCCTCCATCTCTGGACCTTCAGAAACATTAAATCCGATGCGCGAAAAGATCTCGACGATTCTGTTTTTTACTTCACTGATCGGGTGAATAGCTCCCATAGGTAGAGGATATCCAGGCCTTGTCAGATCGCCCAGACTGCCGAGTTTGGCAGATGGGCCAGAAGCCTGGCTTTTAAAGCCTTCAATTTTTTCTGCGCAACGCTCTTTAAGCTCGTTGAGTTTCTGGCCGTATTCCTTTTTTTGGTCGTTGGGTATATTCTTAAAGTCGGCAAATAAGGCGGCCAAGACTCCTTTTTTGCCTAAGTATTGTATGCGAAATTCTTCCACCGCAGCAGCGTTTTCTGGAGTGAATTCGGCCACTTGATCCAAGTGTTTTTGCAGTTGATCCAACATAATTCTATGCGAAAAGGGATTTTAGCCTCCAAAGGTATAAAAATAGGAGGGTTATTGAGTCTATTCAGGTAATTCCCTCAGTTTTTTTAAGCCTGAGAGCTCCATCCAGCCCTGAGTTCCATCTGCCAAAGCAATATGTCCCCATCCATCGAGCTCTTCCAGTACCTGAACCTTGGTGCCCTCGTTCAGGGGAAACAATTCTGGAGCGCTTACAGCGGGTGCCTCCCGAACGGATACCACACCAAAAACGATGGCTGGCTGATCTTTTGAGGTCCAATGATCCCTCAAATATTCAGCGGAAAAAGACAAGAATCCAGTAATTGCGCTTAGGGTAGCTAAGGCAAATCCCCATTTCTTCAAACGAGCCGTCCCACCTAATCGATAAATCGCTGCAAAAGTGACAAACAGCCACATGCCCAACCATGCCCCGTATTTTAGGTACGCGGGATTCCATTGAACAATACTTCTCACCATCGCAGTGCCTAGTGTTGGTGCTAGAGGGGTCACCGCTTGATCTAAGGTCATTTTTTGGGCGTAGGCTAGATTGGCCGCGACATCTTCATCCTTAGGATTGATGAGCAGGGCCTTTTCATAATAGTAGATACTGTTGCCTACCTGATTTGATTTGTAGTAGGCATTGGCCAAATTAAAGTACAGCGCTTCATCCGCTAGTCCTGATTGGTTTATTTTCTCATACTGCTCAATCGCATCAGCATATCGCTCTTCTTGATAAGCTTTTTGCGCTTCAGCCCACCAGGCATCCGCTTGATCCTGCATGTTGGTTTGTCCCCAAGACAGGCAATAGTTTCCCAAGAGCAATCCTAAAATCAATAGACGTGTTTTCATCAGCTTTGGTGTTGTTTGTCCAGGTCGGTAAGAACAGCTAGGGCTGCTGTGTAATCTTCATGCATGTCCGATATTTTTTTCGGACTGTAACGAGCCATAGCACATCGGTTTAACAACTCGATTAAACGCCCAGAAACCTCTTTAGAGACTCCCTGAGCCATCAATAACTCTTCGATGGTGTCGTGAGTCATATCTGCGGTTTCTATCGATAGGCGAGCCTTTAGGAAGTGCTGCATGGATTTTTCCAGGGCTAAATAGAAGCTGTCAGGGGTTTTGAGTGCTTTTTGAGCTTGACCCAAATACTTTTTAGCCATTCGGGAAGAAGCTTTTCTCTTGAGGGCACCCAAATCATTTCCGCGCGCTTCATTATATCGGATCCACCAACCTAATATGGGCAACAACAAAAGGGGCATGAGCCAAATCAAATAGAAATCCAAGTCTTCAATAAACGTGGCGGTCGCTATTGGCGCTAACTGATGGGTTAATTTGATAAACCTAAATCCTTCTGAGCGCATTGTTGGCGATGAGCTTTGGGTGTTATTGGTGTTTGCGGACTCACCGCTGAGGGCACCACCCAACGCCTGAATATTGATTTCCTCCGTGGTGCGGGTCACGTATTTTTTGGCTTTGGGGTCAAAGTAGCTAAATGCTAACCCTGGAATCGGATAGCTTCCTTGAAAGTTGGGGATGATGGTGTAGGTGTCAGAGATGGCCCCCTCCATGCCTGAGCGACTGTTATTTATATTTTGTTTGTTTTCTGGCGCATAGCGTTCCAAGGCAGCAGGGACTTTTAGCTCCGGCAGGCTAAACAACTTCAGGTTTCCTTTTCCGGTTACCCTGACCTCTACTTCAAGCGCAGTGCCTGTATCCAAGGCAGTTTTGTTGGGGGTCACAAAAAAGTCAAAGCTGCCCACAGCTCCCGTGAAAGAGGCTGGTCTGTTTTCTTGAGGGAGCTCTTTTACGTCTATGGTGATTTCAGCCGTTGAAGCTACTCGTGTGGCAGGGGCATAAAGCGGCCTGCCAAAGAAGTCCCTGCGGTTGGTGGGGACATCTACTGAAAGTTCAAAAGTATAGGGTTTCAGGCTGAGTTTCCCCGTTTTTTGCGGATACAGCAATACGCGCTTGAGCACCACAGATTGATAGGATTTTCCTTCATACGTAGTGGGCTCAAAGTTATAGGCGTTTATCGGTAGGTCTTGGTTCCAAAAATGGGTGTATTCTGCCGCATCTACCGAATTAAAGTTGGTGACATTGACACCGTTTCCAACCAATAATTTATACGTGATCAGTATGCCCTCGTTTAGGTACGGATTTGTTTTGGACACCTCTGAAATGACCCGCACATTCTGATCGGCTACATCTTGGGCGGTTTGTTCATCACTTGGTTTGGCTACTGCTTCGGTGACCTCTACTTTTTTGGCTGCCGTTTTATAAACTGTTCCGTCAATCGTGATTTCTGCCTGTCCAATGGTCCATGAGCCTTTGGCGGTGGGTTGCAGAATGAATGAAAAGGTTCTGGAAAAAGAGCGCACACCGTTGATCCAAGATGAGCTGGTGGATTGCGAGGGTCCCATGAGTACTTTAAACCCTTTAAACGTTGGTGCCTCAAAGTGATCTCCGTCACGGTTCATGGTGAAATCTACGCGCAATCGTTCATTGAGCCCCAGTTTTTCTTTGCTCAAGGATACTTCAAAGAGGATTTCTTTGTCTTGGGCCCACATTCCTGTGGCCCAAACCATTGCCAGCATCCCCAATAGCACACCTCTGATCTGTTGCATTACCAGTCCTTTTTTTGTGAGGATTTAACTCCTTTTTTCTGGAGTTTATCCATTTTTTCTTTTGCTTTTTTCTCTTCATTTTGCAGCGCCTCTAACATGTTTTGGATTTGCTGTGCAGAGAGCTGACTTTGTTTCTTAGGCGGTTGAGGTGCTTCTTGAGGTTTTTTTGGCTGTTCTTTTTTCTTGTCGCCATCCCCTTGTTTTTGATCCTCTTTTTCTTGATCCCCAGGGTCTTGGGGTTTGCTGTTTTTATCTTTTTGATCCTGATCTCCTTTTTTCGGGTCCTGTTCGTTTTGATCGTTTTGACCTCCTTGGTTTTGATCCTGCTGATCTTGTTGGTCTTTTTTGTCCTGTTGGTCTTTATTGTCCTTGTTCTTGTCTTTGTTCTGTTCCTGCTTCTCCCGCATAGACTTGGCCAATGCGTAGTTGTATCGGGTCTGGTCGTCTTCAGGTTTGTTTTTCAGGGCTGATTTAAATGCCATTTCAGCTCGATCATACGCCTTTTGTGCCATGAGGGCGTTGCCCAGGTTGTGGTATGCCTGGTGTTTTTGATCGGCTGTTTCGGCCGTTTTAGTCGCTTGAACCAGGGCCGTGGTAGCTTCTTCAAAACTGTTGTTGGACAAAAGCGTATTGCCCAAGTTATAGGGGGCATCCTTTTGGGTTGGGTCAATAGCCATAGCTCTGCGCCAATCCGCTTCTGACGCTGTCCACGCTCCTTGAGTTAAATTTTTTCCTGCCTTGGCCGTTAAGTTTTGTGCTTTTTTCTGAAGCGGGGCGGCGACTTGTGCAGGCGCCTCAGGTTTGGCCGCTTCAGGGGTTTGTCCCCAAAGCCCAGCGTGAATGATCACCAAGAGTATCCAAGCATTACGCATTTTTATTGGGTTCAAAGAGTTTAAGTTTTTGCCACCAGGGCGTTTTGCGTTCGAGCAGCAGTACATCGAGCATCATCAAAATTAATCCAATCCCCACAAACCAACCAAACTGGTCCTCGAAGTCGGAGAATTCTTCAGCGGCAAAAGTGGTTTTGTCCAGTTGCCCCAAATCTTCCATCAAGGCGTTCACCACGGTTTCGGTCTGGTCAAATGCGTAGTATTGGCCTCCTGCTTGTTCGGCCAAGTCCTTCAGCAACGACTCGTTTCTCCGAGTAATGACCACCTCGCCGTTCTCGTCCTTTTTGAGTTGCTGGGTGATACCGCGTTCTTTGATGGGTATTGGACCTCCTTTTTCGGTTCCTACTCCCACGGTAAATATACGAACCCCAGCTTTTTTAGCTTGAGCCACAGCTTCCGCCACGTCAATCCCCTCGTGGTCCTCTCCGTCGCTGATCAATAACAGCACTTTGCTGGTTGGATCTTCGGCGATAAAATAACCCGAAGCCAGTTCAATAGCCTCTCCCAAAGCCGTCCCTTGGGAGCTGATCATGTCGGAGTTGATCGACGATAAAAACAATTGGGCCGCACCGTAATCCGTTGTGATGGGCAATTGGGGAACGGCCCAAGCGGCATAGGCAATAATCCCTATGCGGTCGCCCGCAAGCTGTTGGGTTATTTGTTCCACGAGGTGTTTGGCTCGGTCTAGACGGTTCGGGGCCACATCTTCACAAAGCATACTCTTTGACACATCGATGGCAAATACCAAATCAATGCCCTCTCGCTGTACTTTTTTTCGCGCAATACCGGCTTTTGGGTTGACCAGTGCGATGACCAAACAGCTCACGATTAAGGCAAACACCAACGCTTTTAACCGCACTTTAAGTCCAGATCTGCCAGGGGATAATCGATCTAGATCGCCCCATTTTGAAAAGGCTTTTTGCGTTTTGACCTGCCACCATTGATGCCAAAAGAACACCAGAGCGGCTAGGACCAATAGCCCAAACAGATAAAAGTATGTTGGTTCATCCCAAACGATCATCAGACAAAGCTTTTTAACCAGGTGTGTTGTACCAACCAGTACAACACCCATATGAATAATGCCCAGAATACCAAGGGTCGATAGAGCTCCTGGGTGGTGGTGAATTTAAATTCTTCGATCTCGGTTTTTTCGAGTTGGTTGATCTCGTTGTAAATCGCTTCGAGTTCTTGATTGTCTTGAGCTCGGAAGTATTGGCCACCTGTTTTTTCTGCTATCCGCTTCATCAACTTTTCGTCGATTTCCACTTGTTGAAGCGCGTATTGAAAGCTGCCATCCGGGTTAATGGCCACCGGAAATTGCGCGTTACCGTTGGTCCCTACCCCAATGGTATAGGTCTTAATCCCATACTCTACGGCTAGTTCAGCCGCGGTGAGGGGTTCGATAAAGCCTGAATTGTTGACTCCATCCGTCAACAGAATGACTACTTTGCTCTGCGCTTTAGATTCTTTGAGTCGATTGACTGAGGTCGCCAAGCCCATACCAATAGCGGTACCATCGTTTAAACCTCCGTATTGAATTTCATCCAGCGCTCTGAGCACCAGTCCTTTGTCCGATGTGATAGGGGTTTTTGTGTAGCTTTCCCCTGCATAGACGACCAGTCCAATCCGGTCATTAGGTCGGCTTTCGATAAAGGTGGCTGCAATTTTTTTAAGTGCCGTGAGTCGGTTAGGTTTTAAGTCTTTGGCCAGCATGCTCGAAGACACATCAATGGACATGACGATGTCAATTCCACGGGTGGTTTTGGTTTTGGTCTGGGTGGAGACGATCTGAGGCCTTGCCATAGCCAAGATCATGGCCGCAAGCGCACCGATTCTCAAGGCATTTAACGCGATAGACACGCCGGATACCCAACGACTCACCGGGAGCCCCTGATGTCCAGAAATCAACAAGGGAGCTTTAGTTTTGTGGCGGCTCCACCACATCCACCACATCGCTAGTGGGAGTATTAATCCCAGCCACAACCATTGGGGCTCAGCCCATGTAATATCCTTCCAATTCATGGGGTTTCTTTGAGTTGAATGGATTGAATAATTTCCTGGGCCGTACGCGCTGCATAGGGCTCATCCTTAGGCCAATGCACCCAGATCAATTGCGCAAAACCATTGCCGCCAAAAAGCAAAAGCGCGTAGGATTTTTTATAAGTGTCTCCGGATTCTTCAAAATCCATTTGACCAAACACCTGCACACCTTGCACCTCATCTTGGGTGGTGTGGGGAGTTTGTTCGGTCAATATGTTTTTGGCCCCCATATCTTCCATCATTTTAAGCGCTTGTTCGCCCAGCGCGTCAAAGTCAGGGGTCTTTTCATCCGGCCATTGAAGTGTATGCACCCAAACATGGACCAATTCTGGGTCTGGCGTGTAGGCAAACAATTGTGCCTGGGTAGCACCCGCGTATTTGGGCGCTGTTTCTTGGCGCTCCAAAACATCAGGCGTTGAGATCCAAACAGCGGGAAAGCCATACCCACTCATCAGTCGGGGCGATTCATTTTGTATTTTGTATTTGTTGAAGGTAACGGTGTCCCAAAATCGTTCTGGCCCCGTATACATCAATAACCCCACAAAAAGGGCCAATGCCCCAATACCCCCACCGAACAACACCATTTTTTTGCGGCGTGCTCTCTGGTATGCGGCCAATGTTGCTAAACGCTGGGCCTCATGATACAATTCTTCCTCGGTCGGTTCGGGTAAAGCCTCTTGGGCTTTTACCAACCATTGCGCCAAGATGTCTCGATCTAATTCTGCCTGTCTACGCTCAGGCGTTGCCCGAGCAAACTTGACTAAATCCGCAGTTTTTAACACCTCGTCAAATGCGGCTAGCGCTTCTTGATCCAGCGTTAATTTCCCTTGTTCGCGCAGGTCCACTAACTTCTCCATGAGTTCCTCGCTGGTGCTTTCCATAGCAGATATGTGCACTTCATCTTCGAGGTAGGCACGAACAATTCCGGTGAGTTCGGTGTAATATGCTTTGTACTCCTCTCGTATCAAATACGGAGATTGGGCCAGTTTTTCCAAGCCGAGCAAAGCCTTTTCTAAAGGATCGAGCACGGCTTCTGCTTCTTGTTTTTTCTTGCGTTGCCAGTGTATCCAACCGTACACTCCAGCGCCCAGGAGGGCTAAAACCCCTAAAATCCACATCCAAAGGGGAGTCACCCACACAGAGGATACTTCCCTAATGGGTTTGGCGGGATATAGATTTTGCTTGGTGGTATCCACCGCTACATCAAATACTTTCATCGAAAATGGCGCCGTTTGGAGCCAAAGTGTATCGAGTTGTACGCGTAGTCCTGGATGATTATAGGTGCCTGAGTCGTACTGAGAAATCGCGTAGCGTCTGATCAATTGCCAAAGGCGCTCCTGCTTTAGCGTGTCTGTAGCCGAGGTTCCGATTACCTCAAAAGGGGCAAATGCCTGATCTTCAGGGAAGCGCACCGAGTCGCCAGGCTTTACAGATACGGTAATCGTATATGTGCGTTTCTCCCCAATTTTTAGCGCGGTTGAATCCAGTTTTCCCACAGCGCTGGGCGCTGTTGTCTGTGCCTGGATTGACCCAAGCAAAAGAAAAAAACCAAAGAGCACATACACGAAGCGTTTCATCAATGACGTTGTTTAAAATATCCCAAAAGCTTGGCCACATAGTCTTGACCTAACTCAAGATCAACCCGACCGCAACCAGACTTTTTGTGGGCTTGCTGGAAATAGGCCGATTGGGCGCTAAACGACGCCTCGTAGGCATTTCTTACTGCTTTTGAACTGCTAGCCATCCATTGTACAGCCCCGGTTTCGGCATCTTGAACAGGGATTAGTCCTAAATTCAACCAGTGTGCATCCAATGCATCATACACCCTGATTCCAGTGATATCGTGTTTTTTTCCGGTGATTTGCAGTGTTTTTTGATAGCCAGAACACATAAAATCTGAGAGGGTAAATACAATTGCCTTCTTTTTAAGCGCATTGCCCAAAAAGGCTAGTGGTACGGACAGGTCGGTACCTTTACCTACCGGCTCAGCCTCTAAAAGTTCTCGGATGATCCGTAGCACATGTCCTTTTCCTTTCTTGGGAGGAATAAAACGTTCCACTCGGTCAGAAAACAAGAGCAGCCCCACTTTGTCGTTGTTTTGCAGGGCAGAAAAAGCCAGTGTGGCAGCGATTTCAGTGAGTACTTCGCGTTTGCTTTGACCTTTTGTACCAAAAATACCAGACCCGCTGATGTCCACTAAAAGCATCATGGTCAGTTCGCGCTCTTCTTCAAACACCTTGACAAAAGGTTCGTTGTAGCGCGCGGTGACGTTCCAGTCAATCGCCCGAACATCATCCCCAAATTGATAGGGACGCACCTCGCTAAAGGTCATTCCCCTTCCTTTGAAGGTAGAATGGTATTCGCCCCCAAAAAGGTTGTCGGACAACCTGCGGGTTTTAATCTCGATTTTGCGTACTTTTTTTAGCAGTTCCTTGGTCTCCATACCAGGGTTTACGGCACCTCAACAGTATTGACAATGCGGTTGATGATTTCTTCAGTGGTTACGTTTTCAGCTTCGGCTTCGTAGGTGAGCCCAATGCGGTGTCTGAGCACATCGTGCACCACAGCCCGTACATCATCAGGCACCACATAACCGCGACCTTTGATAAAGGCAAAACACTTGGCGGCCATAGCCAGGTTGATACTTCCCCTAGGCGAAGCACCAAAACTGATCAGCGGTTGAAGATCCCCAAGCTTGTATTTGTCGGGGAATCGGGTAGCAAAAATCAAGTCCAAGATATATTGCTCAATTTTCTCATCCATGTACACCAGGCGCACAGATTTCTGGGCATCCAAAATTTGTTGGGTTGTTACGACAGCTTTTACAGGTTCATGGGTGCCCGATAGGTTTTGTCGCATCACCAATTGCTCCTCACTCATTTTGGGGTAGGTGATCACCGTTTTCAACATAAATCGATCCACTTGGGCTTCAGGAAGCGGATAGGTGCCTTCCTGCTCTACAGGGTTTTGGGTAGCCAACACCAAAAAGGGCTTATCCAAGACAAAGGTTTCATCTCCAATGGTCACTTGCTTTTCCTGCATGGCCTCCAAAAGAGCTGATTGAACTTTTGCTGGAGCTCTGTTGATTTCATCGGCCAGCACGAAGTTGGCAAATATCGGTCCCTTTTTGATCGAAAAGTCGTTTTGTTTGATGTTGTAGATCATCGTGCCCACCACGTCAGCCGGCAACAGATCAGGGGTAAACTGAATACGGCTAAAACTACCTTTCACCGCTTTGGCTAAGGTGTTGATGGCTAGTGTTTTGGCTAGTCCAGGAACCCCTTCCAACAAGATGTGTCCCTGGCCGAGTAATCCGATTAACAGACGTTCAACCATCTGTTTTTGTCCGACTATCACTTTGTCCATCTCCATTTTGAGCAGTCCGATGAAGGCGCTGTCTTTGGCGATTTGTTCTTGAATCGCCTGCATATCTACAGGGGTATTTTCCGGCATATTTGTTTGATTTGATGCATGTTGTACAAAACGGCTGCAATTAAAAAATTAATTGATCTCCCTCCCGTTAATGATAGGTTAAAAAATCGATAACCCCCTTATTTTTATCAACATTTTACCGATTTAATCCCTAATTTCACCCTTTGTGAAGCCTATGAATTCTTTTTCAAAAATCATTGCCGGCACCATGACTTGGGGGCTTTGGGGCCAACGCTTGGACACCCAAGCCATGGTTCGTCTAATCCATCAAGTAATCGACACAGGGATTACCTCTTTTGATCACGCCGATCTCTATGGGGACTACACCAACGAAACAGATTTTGGTCGCGCTTGGTCTCAAACAGGAGTTGCTCGAGACCAAGTTCAATTGATCTCCAAATGCGGGATAGCCCATGTGTGCCCTCAACGTCCCTTTGAGATAAAACACTACAATTACAACCAGGAGTATATCGTGTCTGCTTGTGAAGCTACCCTTGAGGCACTTCAAACCGATTACTTAGACCTTTATTTACTGCACCGACCCAGCCCGCTATTAGATCCCGAACAGGTCGTTCTGGCCGTGGATAAGCTGCTTCAAAGCGGGAAAATCAAGTCTTTTGGCCTGTCCAATTTTACACCTACCCAAGTTGAATTGATTCAGAAGTACTGCGGTGTTTCAACCAATCAAATCGAGATCTCCTTAACTAGGAGAGATGCGTTGTACAACGGTCAGTTGGATCAGTGCCTCAAAGATCAAATCACCCCGATGGCCTGGAGTCCTTTAGGTGATTTGGTTCGAACTAACGCCGTGATTCCAGATGCGTTGACCGGGGCCCTAGAGGAAATAGCTTCAGCGCGCGGATTGACGTCAGCTCAAGTAGCTTTGGCCTGGTTGGCAAAACATCCCGCAGGCATAGTTCCTGTGGTGGGGAGTACTAGGCCGGAACGATTGGCCCAAGCGATGGAAGCTATGGAAACAACATTGACACTAACAGAGTGGTTTACCCTCACTGAGGCGGCCACTGGTAAACCTTGCCCATAAACAGATGAAACACACAAAAGAACAACCTTTATGCGCTCTAGTTACTGGGGCTTCCAGTGGTATTGGCCAGGCTACAGCCAGAGAATTAGCTAACAAGGGCTACCGATTGGTGATTTGTGGCAGAAACGAAGCTGCGCTTAACTCATTGTCGAGGGAACTCTCTGCGATGACTCAAGTACACTCTTTAGTTTTTGATGTGAGCGACAAGTCGGAGGTGCAAAAAGCCATCGACAGTTTACCACCCTCATGGGCTTCGATCGATATTTTGATCAATAATGCAGGAAATGCCCATGGGCTGGACCCCATTCAAGACGGCGACTCGGATGATTGGGACGCGATGATCGACAGTAACATCAAGGGAGTCTTGTATGTGACTCAGGCGGTGTTGCCTCAGATGATCCAGCGAGGTCAAGGGCACATACTCATGGTTGGTTCTACGGCAGCTAAAGAAGTCTACCCAAAAGGCAACGTCTATTGTGCCACTAAGGCAGCGGTAGACGCGTTGGCTCAAGGTATCCGAATGGACCTCAATGGAACGGGGATAAAAGTAGGGGCCATACACCCAGGGATGGTACACACTTCGTTTAGCGCGGTGCGTTTTAAAGGTGATCAGGCCAGAGCAGAGGCGGTTTATCAAGGCGTTGACCCGCTCCAGGCTCAGGACATTGCCGAACTAATCTGCTTTGTAGTCTCTAGGCCTTCCCACGTCAACATAGCTGATTTAGTGGTGATGCCCACCGACCAAGCCTCGAGTACTATTGTAGCCAGAAAGTGATGATCAACAAACGCTTACTTGTCAAAAACCTGCTAGCCCACCACGGGGAAAACAGTTTTTACGACAAGAAGCGACGCATTGATATTTCCACCAAAGAGGGGAAAGCTAAATTTTTAAAGCACGTTTGTGCCCTCGCCAATAGCAATCCCAACAACAACGCCTATATTCTAATCGGAGTTGAAGACCAGAACAATGAAGTCGTTGGGGTAGATTTTTTTGACGATAGCCGCATACAAAATCTGGTCAACGCTTACCTCAATCATCCACCCCAGATCATTTATGAAAACATTTTATTTCCAGCCCTCCCTCCCGGTAAGGTAGTTGGGTTGGTGACCATCCGTTCTCTGGGAGCAGTTTGCTCGTTGCGCAAAAACATATGGAAATACTGGGGAGGTACGGTGTTCATACGCGAGGGCAGCATCAGCTTGCCCAAAGACACCGGTGTCGTATTGCCGGATATCAACACCCCCGTGGTTAGCTCAATTGAGCTACAAGCGCAAAACAGTATTGGGCTCACACTTGATGGTGTTATGGACTTTATGGTGTACCGACATAAAGACCTCGAATGCCACTACAAGGTGTTTGTCGAGCAGTTTGTGGTCTGTTGGGCAGGAATCCCGAAGACCGTCAAAGGAATCACCTATTACTCCAGGGTTGATATCGAGATGATTACCGAACAAGTCAAGTTGTTTTATTCGGCTCTGGATGAGGTGGAAATTGCTGCTGAAGAAAATTCCTTGACTATTACGGAGTACGTGCGCTTGGGATTAGGGCCTCAGAAAAAATATTTTCCTTTTGAGATTACCCGATTGCAATTTTCAAATAATGGACGCTACACCCTGTTGTCTGATTTGATTTTTCAGCCACCTAAATACAATAAAAAGACGCTGTTACACCTGCAAAATACCTCACTTCAGTTGGTGCGTAAGGTAGAAAAGGGAGTAAATTTTTCTCCTTTGGAATTGGAAGAGTTATCGGCTGTTCCAGAAATACTGTTGCTGTGCTATCTCAATGAGCTCCCTGGAGTATTGGAGTTGATGGAGCAGGCCAAAGATTTGCTGCGCCCAGATCACCCTAAAGTTTACGCCGCTATGAAAGAGGCATTGAGGATTTTGCGCAAAGTCAAGTACAATCAATAATTGCTCAAGTCAGCTTGAGTAGGTAACGCAGCAATCGCGCCAAATTTTTGGGTGGTAAACGCACCCGCCTGATTGGCTTTAGCTACCATTTTGAGCAGCTGTTCCTCTTGGTGCAATGTTTCTTTTGGCGCGGTAGTTTCTGCCAATTGTTGAAGCAAACAACCGATAAAGGCATCTCCCGCACCAGTGGTGTCCACTGCTTGAGCGGGGACAGAAGCCACTAAAACAGCACGGGTTGGGGTACTTACCCAGGTGCCTTCAGCTCCCAGGGTGACACAAATAACCGGGCATCCTAGTTGATGCAGGTAGGCACATGCTTCTGGCAAATCATTTTTACCGGACAAAAGCAAGGCTTCCTCGTGGCTGAATTTACACAAGTCCGCCACGGCGATATACGGATGACATTTTGTTACAAACGTTTCTTCGTTGTTCTTCCACAAGTCTGTGCGAAAATTTGGGTCAAAACATATAGTAGATCCTCCTTGTTTTGCATCGCTCAGGTAACGCCCATAAGCCTCTTCGAGGGAGCCCCCTAAAAAAGAGGTCGCCGCACCGAAGTGAACAATTACCTGGTTTAATTGTTTACCCAGACTTGATTGATAAGTCAGTGTTTTGTCTGCACCTCGGGAAAATACAAAATCGCGTTCTCCATCAGCAGCAATGGACACAAAGGCTAGGGTAGTAAAGTTCTGATTTCTTTGGGCCTCTGATGTATCCACCCCGTGAAGATGGAGCGTGTCTACTAAAAACTGGCCAAATGCATCCTGTCCTACAGCGCCAACAAAAACAGCAGAGCCTCCGAGCTTGCTGATGGCACAGGCCACATTGGCTGGGGCACCACCCGCTTTTTTGGTGAATTGTACGGCTTGGGTGAGGTCTTTTCCTTGGTTTTCGGCAACAAAATCAATCAGGAGCTCCCCGATGCAATAAACCTTTTTCATCTGTTTTGCTTTGAGGTCCAAAGAAAAACAAACCCGATGGCTTTACCAATAGTGGGTTTGTGATATTTCTCTGTTAATTCGCATCGCTTTACAGTCGTCTAATTTTGAAAATTCCGATTTTTGCACAAAGTTGGACTATGAATACTTGGGTTGTTGGGGATATTCACGGGGGTTTACACGCCTTGACGCAGTTGCTAGCTCGACCAGAGATCGGACCAGATGATCGGCTCGTTTTTTTAGGGGATTATGTCGATGGCTGGTCTCAAAACAGCGATACAATCGACTATTTAATCGAATTACAGGCGAAAAGAACCATAATCACCCTCAAGGGCAACCACGATGATTTATGCCGCAAGTGGTTGGAAACCAAAAAGACTAATCCGCTTTGGTTGGGTCATGGAGGGGCGGCCACAGTAAAAGACTACACGGAAAAAGCAGACAACGCACTGGAGCAAAAACACTTAGCGTTTTTTAACAACCTACCCACTCATTGGATAGATGATCAAAACCGATTATTTGTCCATGCTGGTTTTACTCATGTAAAAGGCGTGGAGCAAGAATACTTTAGCGATTTGTTGTTTTGGGATCGAAGCCTATGGGAACTGGCTCTGGCCGTCAAATTTCGTTTGACGCCTGAGGATGCAGACTACCCCCAAAGACTCTTACAATATCGAGAGATCTACATCGGTCATACACCGGTTACGCGTATTGGATATACGGAGCCTGTGCGTGCCGCCAATGTGTGGAACGTCGATACCGGGGCCGCTTTTCGCGGCCCCCTCACTGCCTTTTGCGTGGAAACACAAAGCTGGATACAATCCGATCCGGTTTACCAGTTTTACCCAGGAGAAATAGGTCGAAATTAAGCGTCTAAATCAAAGTGTATTCCTTGAGCGAGCGGAAGTTCTGTGCTGTAGTTGATGGTGTTGGTCTGTCGACGCATATACACTTTCCAAGCGTCAGATCCTGATTCTCGTCCCCCTCCGGTTTCTTTTTCTCCACCAAATGCTCCCCCGATCTCCGCTCCAGAGGTGCCGATATTCACATTGGCAATACCGCAATCAGAGCCGGCCGCACTCAGGAAAAGTTCCGCCTCACGCATATTTAATGTCATTACTGCAGAGGAAAGTCCCTGAGGCACCGCGTTTTGTATTGCTATGGCTTGATCTATGCTGCCTGTATAGCTCATCAGGTATAAAATGGGGGCAAATGTTTCTTGTTGTACCATCTCATAATGAGGCTCTGCCTCCACAATAGCTGGCGCCACATAGCACCCACTCTCGTATCCTTCCCCGCTGAGCACTCCACCGGGCACCAACAAAGATCCTCCCTCAGCGACTACATAGGCGAGTGTTTTTTCATAAGCAGCCACTGCTTGTTTGTCGATCAGCGGCCCCATGTGGTTGCGCGCATCGAGTGGATTGCCAATGCGTATTTGCCCATAGGCTTTAACCAAGGCTTCCTTAACTTGGTCATATATATCTTGGTGAATAATCAGTCTTCTGGTCGAAGTACATCGCTGACCTGCAGTGCCTACGGCCCCAAATACAGCTCCGATAACCGTCATTTTTAGATCAGCGCTCGGCGTGACAATAATCGCATTGTTTCCCCCTAATTCTAGTAAGGAGCGCCCGAGTCTTTGCGCTACAGCGGCACCTACTATTTTTCCCATGCGCACAGAGCCCGTAGCAGATATGAGCGGTATTTGGTGGTTTTCAGTCATCCAAGCACCTACCCGCGCATCGCCATTAATCAAACAAGAAATGCCCTCAGGCAAACCTTCTTTTTTCAGCACTTCTGCGATGATATTTTGACAAGCAATACCACACAGCGGAGCCTTTTCAGAGGG